>Ga0209671_1002536_pt1 | contig 16832 bp, 11 predicted proteins | sample WorMetHERISLAND2_2_FD_187401 | JGI IMG/M metagenome (GOLD analysis project Ga0209671, IMG submission 187401) | Marine gutless worms symbiont microbial communities from Max Planck institute for Marine Microbiology, Germany - Olavius geniculatus... | ecosystem: Host-associated > Annelida >...
CATTCAGAGTAGACGTGAATCTGGAATAAATCTTATTACACGGCGGGACTCCAGCGCTTGTTGCGTAGAGTTCTTGCAATGTACTCGACACTGGTCCGCGGTATGTCCTGTTGAGAGAATACATAGAGGTCACGCTGTAGCAGCATGAATTGGTAGACTTCTGATTGATGTTAGCAGCAACATGATGTGATGACGTGCGTCATGACAGAAGGCAGCGACAGGCTGCAGCCACTGCTGCCGAGTACTAGGGCGCTTACTACAATCTATTATGCCATAGCGTACACTGTACAGGCCTATGCACAACTGTACATTAGTAAGTTGAACTTGATTGTTGCAGTGGCTGGTGAGTGGTGACCCAAGCCAGGGAGATCTGGATAATAGTTAGCCTACTAGAATGTGAGATCTCCCTGTCCAAGCTTATAATCATATGCTGGCCACTGTTTACTTTGTCGTCGTCAAATGTTATTATGTGGACGTCCTAATAGGCCGCATTAAAGGCTTGCCTGTCCGTCTGTCCATCTGTCTCGTACAGGTTCTTATCTTGAAAACAATATACAGAAAAATTAAAATTAGCGCAAAAGTTCCCCAGGTCTAGATTAACCCGTGCGCCAATTTTCTGTTTAAAAAGTCATGGAACGGTTGCATAATATGTCTTTCCAGTTCCGACAAAATGTTTCTAGTTCTAACAGTTCGGCAACTATTTACAGTCTGAAAAGACGGTTGAGTAGGCCTATTTCAATAACGAGCCTCTGTTTTGCTGAAACTACTTCAATCACGCCATGCAGTTAAGCTTTCCTTGTCGTCTATAAATCGAATATCATCGTATAAATTTTGGCAGTAAAAGTCTTCAGTTCTGATTAGAACTAAAAGGTAATCCCATAAATAACGGCACGCGAGCTTGGCGTTATTTTACCGCACGATATAACTCTGATAGACTTCGTACAAGTTCAGTATACAATAACACGATGAAAAGCTTCTACTGCAGTTTTATTGCAATCGTGCGAATCGCATTAAAAGCCAAATAACGAAAGCAAAATTTACGTCAACGACGACTTAAACGATCCGCATAAATTACTATTTCCTTCGAAAGACGTAGCCTACAGGTGTTACGAATACTTCTGTACAGCAGCGGTGGCGACTGGCAGCTGAGAAACATCAAAAAGATGCCGAAGACTGAAGACTGCAGGCGCTGTAGCACAAGCACCGGCCGAATTAACGCATCAGTGAATAGGCATCAAGCAGTGCCACATCAACTGTCAAAACAGACGGGTAAAGATACAGCGCAACTGCAGTAAAAAATTATATCGTGAGCCATGGCCAAATTATCAAAAAAATCGTAATAACGCCAAAATATCATTTAAAAGGCATAAAAATGAAGAAGCAAGTTCAAACACTCTTGATGTTCCTAAGTCTTCGTGCTTCCGTTTCAAGTTTCATCTATGCAGCGTGTTGGATGGGAAAGTAGCATTGTTTTCTGCTACTGCGTCACAAACTGGCGTCATATACCACGATGGTAGTGCCTCCAATATGCACTCGGCCTACAAATGTAGATTGTGGCATAACACGAGACGCACGGACAGATATGATGTGCGCAGCGGCAGCGATCACTGACAACTGAACGCACACCAGAGATGTCCAGACAACTAACCAACAGTAGCAGTTGCAGCAACCGCAGCTGCAGTGGGGATAAACAACAATCACCGATGATCGGAAGATCAACGCGAAACTTTCGGCGTTATTCCATTCATAACACTGTGAAACAGATCGATAAACGTAGCATAGTATCGCCGCACACCGCAGTTCATGTCTTCTTGTTTATTCCTACGCTCTTTCTAGAGGAAAGAAAAAAGCTTATAATCGGTGACAGAAATTAGTCGAAAATAGACCTATTTCACACTCGACGGAAAACTAGGACGCTTAATTTAAAAATATTTAACGACAGTACGTCCTTAGAGATCGTAATACCAATATTTTTTTTTGTCTCAGGCAAGACGTAGGGGCCCACAGCTTTTACTCACATTGTCTGCAGCGAGGAAACTAAATGAAGAATAAAAAACGTAACAAAAACGCTGTAGACTGCAAACTATTGGGTGGGAATTCGAATGAGCGCCTTTAAATTAATTCTGCTGAAAGCCGATTATCACCATAAAGAAAGATATCGGAACCCGCCGAAGCAGCTACAAAAGAAAGCGAAGATGCAAGTGTTAAAAGATTCTGGAGAGAACGCTACTTAAATGTAACCTTTGCAAGTTTGCACTGAGTGGCTCGCTGTAAGTGAACAGAACAGTTTGCGTTTCCAGTTATAAGCCGCGAGCGGAGCGCAGCAGCTGCGACTGCTGTAAATCAAGTCTTGAGCTGAGCAAAGCAAAGCTATGCTTGAACGACTCGGTGCAGGTAAGCTGTTTGGTCCCTACTGCTACTGCAGAGGCTGCGGCTACATGGTGATGATACTGACGCACAGCCAGGCACCGCGCGCGCCCAACAGCAACACACAGTCAACTATAACGGCCGGACTGACGGACGGATCTTTGGATCAAAGTGGGTGGATACAATCAAAGCCGAACTCGTCTAAGATAAAAGCTTACTTTTACGTGTTTTACTGGTAAAGCAGAACCGGCTAACGTCATTTAAACGATGAATGAAAAAGAGTCTGATAGCGTGGAATTGTCTACGGACGCTTCGAGGCCCTCACTTTAAAATTTGGTAGGATATGAACATTCCCCTTACCTCCGTACGCGAATGAATGCTTGTTTCTGGTCTAGGCCTACACCAGAAAACACCTAATGACATCCTAGTCTTTCTGTTTCTGTTCGAGCATTATAAATTATATAATATGCTAAAATATACATACAAAGTGGTTGAAAGTGCACTTTGTCGTGTTTTGCCAATCGACGTAGAACAGCGTACATGTAGTATACGTGTAGAAAACATAAAATCCTTCCCGAGCCATGTGACACATGCGACAGAGCTGATCTTCGTTTCCTTAGCTCTCAATCAGACACCAGTTACACTGAGACCACGGACGCGGAGCTAGTGCATTGTGCGGTTTGCTTTTCTCATACATGTACGTGTCAGCTTTCACTGGTACATTTTGCGCCAACTCGCGGAAAAAGAGCCAGGCTGAGTTGACCTAGGTGACTGGCTACATACCAAGATGGTTTACCTGCCTGTCGACGGGCAGTAATTTTGTTTCTCTTGTCATCTGTTACGACGTACCTTGCCTAACCAAAACTCATAACTGGCTTTTAGTTTTATTTTTTTTCTCACATTACTATGTTTAATTATATCCCTTTTGTACTAGCTACTTGAAGAACACAGAAGAATTTTTTTGTTCACGATGTCGTTACAGTCATGATCTATTAGCCGTAGTAATAAGAACGTCGTCGTTTTAAGTGATTTCGTTCGTCAGCAAGGTTACTACATCGTTCTCTGACGACTGATCGGTTAACGCATTCAGTTAACTGACTCACCGTAATGCGCCAGTGTGACGGAAGATTGCCAGCACGCCATCGGCATCATCATCATTAACAGAGAACTCATCAGAACATCAGTGATAGTTTGCATGCGCTTCAAACTCATCTTGTTGTTCGACGTTCAGTCTCCGCAGCTTACCGATTGCGACGTCTCACATCACACTTTACGTCCGACAAAATAAACGAAGCAACGGACCACGGCGCCGCAATCGATCTAGGCCTACGGCCAGTTATGAACACCAAGTTTCTGAGCGACAGAGAAGCGAGGAGATATCTGCGCCCTTCGGCGATCAGTCACCGGCACAGATCTCCGGTGCGCGCAGTCAGTGCACTGCCTTCGGCCTCGAGCGCGTTCAACGTAGAGCCCGCTATTTGCAGCGGCAAGCAGCGCGCCTTGGTGAAAGATAGCCTAGAGGTTAGACAAATCTCAGCTCTGACTGACGCCGATAACGCTAACAGGTTGATATCCAGTAGACAAGATCTAGACTGATGTCCGAACTTGCAGCGCCTTAATCGCCACCATACGTAACGCAGCACGCCGTCCGTTGTTAAAGGCCGACGTCTTCTCTTGATTAGACTTACCTGGCAGTGCACTGATTCTTTACAGTTCAGTTTTTCCACTGCGGACGTCAAGCCACTTAGCTCAGCCGACGTAACTCATCTACAGGGTGGGCCAGAAAGTAACCTATGGTACTTTTTCTATATCTTCGCTAAATATTGACAAATTTTCACAATTTTTTCACCAGTAGACTCTGGAAGAAATTTGCTACTCAGTGACATGCACACCACACCTTTATGTCACTACATTACCTTGTATAATAAAAAATATCCCAAAACGTACAATATCTACAGATGGTAATAAGGTCGAATGGTAAATTTTTTTAAAGTAGTAAGGTAAAATGTTAAATCTAAGTTATAGTAAGTGACAAAAAGTTTTAGGTGTAGCGACGGAGTAAGTTTTCATGTTTTAAAACATAGTGCACAGCTTGTAGAGCCGCACAACTGAAATACATTGTTCTGTATGCTCATGCCGTTAACTAAACAAGATTGCAGCCATCAACAAGCATTAATGTACATTAAAAATTAGTGCACAGTAAAATCGTTAAAATTATTTGAAAAAATGTTTAATATGTCCTCCAACGTTTTTGACATTTACTATAACTCATATTTTAACATTTGAGTTAAATACTTAAAACAATTTACCATTAAACTTTTTGCCCATCTGTAGATATTGTATGTTTTTGGATATTTATGTTTTACAAAATACACTGTGTCCCAAAAAAAACATCCCTGACATTTTCGACTGTAACTTAAAACACATTATCAGATTTCGATAATTTTTTGCACGAATATTCCAGACACAACTTGCCATCAAATGACTATTCAGTTTCCCACCTCACCCAACGTTTGTTAGCGCACTACCTGGGGAAAACGCAACCAGCAAAATATCACTTTTTTATCAAATGCGATATCATTGCTTAATTAACATAACGCGTAAAAACACATTTTGTTCACATTTCTGACACTAAGGCTGACACTTCATTCAGTTGTCCATTTTTCAACTGCCCGCAGTAAAATTGCTCGAAGCGTTGGCCCATTATGTGAACACATGCAAGCAGACGTTTACTCCATTTATTGACAGCAGTATCGATAATGTTCTGCTCCTGACCAATCCATGCACTACCAGTCGCTTCTTGACTTCACAAACATTCCTAAACTTTATCTGGTAGACACACTGCTGCACGAACAGTCAAACCTTGTAATAGACTTGCTGTTGGGGCCCACAGATTAAGATAGATGGAATTTATTGACGTTTTTTCATTCACTTTAACACGTATTATGCTTGGTCTGCTTTCTCCAGGTAATGCAGAAACAGACATTGGGTGAGGTGGAAACTAAAACACTTATTTAATAGCCAGTTGTGTTAGAAATATTTCTGCCAGAAATTATTAAAATCTGCTAATGTTTATTCAAGGTAAGGTCGATAATGTCGGGGATGTTTTTTCAGGTTTTCTGTTTATTTCAACGCATATTTCGCTTGATCAGCTTTCCCAAGGTAGTGCAGAAGCACACATTGGGTAAGGTGGAACTGAACGGCCATTTGATGGCAAGTTGTGTCAGGAATATTTGTGCCAAAAATTATCAAAATCAGATAACTGGTTTTCAAGTTACTGTCGAAAATGTCGGGGATGTTTTTTGGGACACAGTGTAGTGTAGCGACAAAATAAGTGTGGTGTGCATGCCACTGAGTAGCAAAGTTATTGCAGAGTGCACTTTTAACAAAAATTGTGAAAATTGATCAATATTTAGCGAAGATATGGACAAAGTGCAATAGCTTACTTTTTGGCCCACCCTGTATTTTTTATCGCTTATCTCTATAGAGACAGCGTCGTAGCATATGTAGTTTAGGGATCAGTGCAATGGGCTACAAACAACAAAAAGGTGTTAAAGGACGTTCATAAGATTATTTCTAACACAACGCAAGGGCGGCAACTAAAATCTTACAGGGACAGGTATTGCAAAAATTCTTGCCTTTAAAAAATATAATTAACTTTTGGTTAATTGTATACTGCCTAAACTTTCAGCAAACTTTTTCGCTAATTAAGAAGCGACATTCAGCGTGTGATGCACTAAGATAGCTGCAGCTTTTCATGCCTTTTCAGCGCTGACAGAAATGTTTACAAAAATTCCAGCGTCGTTCGCCAAAATGCGCTAGAACGCATATTCAATTTTGCAAAATTCCGGGGTAATTTTTCTCGACCATCTTTCACTGTGAACTATCCCATTGCATGGGGTAATGGTGGGATACATAAAAAGGAAAGAAAGGAAAAAAGAAAAGAAGAATTATTAGGAAGCATGACGAAAAAAATTGGTCGGAAAAGAAGAGAACGGACGGAAGTGAATGGATGAAATTTGCATTTGCTCCCAAGTGACAATCCCAAGATCTTACAGGCGTTATGCGCGTTAAGCTAATTTCACAAGTCAGCTTTATTACTGTATACTGCTAAAAGCGTATGCAAACGTTAATTATCTTACTATCAGCTGCACTGTTTTTAAGTGAGTTGATAAACAGCACTGAAAACTCGCGACATCGAAGTATCAATAACAATTACAACATCAGACAAATTAACAGCACTGGCAAAAGTTTATTATTATATGATCACCCATGTGCTTGCGCTAATGTTTACTATAATATTTATAACTACACCTGCAGCGTGTATGTAACAAAACGAACAGCAACGTCACTGCCACGTTTCGTACGTAACACGTTCGTAATACATCAAAATAATGACGACGTAACGACGATAGCGTTAACAATATCAAAGTTATTCAAGGCACAATAATTTGGAAACACGTGCAGCAAATGCCAGTAAATAAAATATTATCACTTTCGGCATGATTCTGGAAGATGTGTACTAGTGTTTTATATAAAACGACCTGTACATGTAATTGCAAAAATGTTATATTAATACAACGGCAAACAAAATATAAATACAGCCTCGTATAAAACGTTCAGCAAAGTTTTTTGCAAGGCTATGCGAATCACAGAAACAGTATAACAATAACAAAAAAAGTTTAAGACTCCGATGGCAGACACGATATGCATCCTTGCTTTGATTTCATGATTTCTTTCATTTGTGGCCGTCGACATTAATTTTCAGCAGTATACAGTTCCGAGTGGCGCAAACAAGAGTTCTATCCATGATGACCGTATCTATATATCTGCTATGTATAATTTTGTGCGTCGACTTTTACAACTTGACGTTTCTTGACACTAAAAGCACGCTTACTCTTGCTATGATCAACGAATTTTCTATAAATGTCCATTTTTAGTGAGAAGCTTGAACGGACGGACAGATCGACGGAGAAATTGCAACGTAAAGGCCGCATAACAAAGTACATCCTACAAAAAGTATGGCGCCGATATGGCGGACAGTCAGCCAGCTACTAAGTAGTTTTAACCGTCAAAACAGCAGTGCTTCATCATCGTTCCACTCTGAGAGCTGCACTAAAACACGTCGACCTCTAGGCTCTAACGCCGTCGTTGCCCTGCAGCTCGTACCACTTATGACCGACGTCATCCTGTTCACGGAATGTGTATCTGGTGTCAGAGCCAGCCTCAATGAATGGCACAGGACAACGCTCCGCATGCTTCTTGTAGTACTCATTGCGGTACTCCGTGTTGTCGTCCAGCGGAGCACCGCTCGTGTAACCGTAATCCACCGGCTTGAGACTGCGCGTCATCGCCATCTGGTGCTTTATGTAGTCGCTCTGATAGGTCGGCAGACCTTCAAACGGCGCCTCGTTCGGCTCATAACCTTGCTTCGGAGCGGGGCGTGAGCGATCGGTCGGTGCCCACTTGAGGTAGTCCACCTTGTAGTTAGTGGTGTCGTCGAACTTGCCAACAGCGCGGCGTCCCTCCTGAGGACGCGCTGGTGCGAGGCGCTCCAGTGGTTTGGGCGTGTAGTCGATGTGGGTGGTCGTGTCTAGGTTCATCTCTCCCTCCGGCTTCTGGTAGCGTTCTCGCTCGTGCAGTTTGATGCGCTCGGTCGGCCACTCGATGTAATCAGCGTGATGTGTTGTGTCTCCCTCAAACGGCGCCACAGACTGGAACGCCTTGGTGTCCGGCTTGCACGTCGCCTGCTTGCCAACCTCCTTGGGCGTGTAGTCGCGTCGGTAGTGTGACAGATCGTCCAGCTTAGCGGGGTTTGGTTCCCAGACGACCTTCTCTCTGACCTCGCGAGGTGGCAGCTGGTAAGGCACGTAGCTCTGCCGATAGTCGGTCGCATCCTCGAATGGCTGGTCGGACATCTTGGCTGCCTCGTTGGGTTTCATGCTCTGGCGTGGTGCGCCGGGGTGTTTGATGTAGTCGGTCGTGTAGTTTGAGATGCCCTCGAACTGTGCGCTTGACGGTCGATACGTGTTATCAGCCGCGACTCTCTCTGGTCGTTGCACCTCCCACTCCCTGTAGTCAGCTGCACACACACACACGTACACGCATTCTAACAGTTGCATCATGGCAGCGGACAACAAGGGGGACAGCTGCTGCTTTACCCTAAATTTTATTTTTTTAGCAGATTTTCGTCCAAAAATGCAAAATTTGGAGCTGAAAATTCCCATTTAAAAAAACTGCAAGGCAAAGTTAAAATTTTGAGCACCCGTAATCTCTTCTGTTGGAAATTTGCAGTTATTTGTCAGAATTCCATTGAAAAGTTGCAACTTACTGCCCCACTTACTTTTTTTAACTCAGGATGGTACTGCATTTTACACTGAATTCCAACTAACATCCGTCATCTGCTTTTTTACCATTACCCATAGTCATAGTGAATATGAATAGTAATATACATATAATAAAGAAGTAAAAAGTATGTTAACATATCTTGCTGTAGTGTCCCTTTAAGTTTGAAAATTAGACACATCATCGAACCTTGATAGGTTGGCTCTCCTTGAAATTTTCCAGCAGCTCTTCTTTGCTCGGTTTTGCGAATTGGTCTCGTCAGTTCGATCTGCTTCTCTGCAAATGCAGCACATTACACAGTACACTCACTGTCACTTGCAATCAAATTAAACAAATAAAAGGTGCCAACAAAATGTTTTGTTCCTTGTGTCCACTAACAATGGCAAGATGAGTTGATATTGGTGCTGATGACGGTGGTGGTTGTGGTGGCAATTAGAAATCAATAAAAATTCTGCTTTGACTGCAGTCTTGGCACTGACACTGGCAGAATGATTTTTGACATTTATCAATTAACAAAATTATTTGTATTCTACTGCACAGATTGATAAATAGAAATAGTCAAACAGAATATTTTGACATAATACATACTTGTGTATTCTTTGTTGTAGTTAGTTATTGTATCCATTTCACCTTCCGGTGGACGATATTTCTCGTTCTGATGAATATAATGTTTTTCAAGTGGATGAGGAATGTAATCCACACTAAAACAAATATTGATTCTTCATATCACCGTAAAAAATACCAAAGCAACACTAAAACATCTAACTAATAATTATTACTTTTATCACTACAAAAATTTTTTAGAAGTTTACAACAAAGCAAAACAATGAAAATGTATGGTATGCACATGTTTTTGTTTATTATGTGGCAAATTTATATAAAAGTAATGTAATAAATTTATAGCATTAGCAAACTTGCATGTAAAGAAAATTAGTAACCAGAAACAAGTAACCACACATTGTATAATGTTCTGAAAAAATCTTTGAAAACCTTGGTCTATAAAAGCACACCTTAAGACTCAGGAGCTATTGCAAAAATGTGAAACCAGCAATGCTTTGCAAGACTGTGCAAGAATGTTAAGGAGTGCAGCCTTTATTATATAGTTACACTGGAATGTGGAATGAGCCAACATAAAACTGCATTTTCACTGATGTGTAGGTGGTTTGGCAACAAGCCTTTTAGATAGAAATATATTAGTGCATTGAAACATTAATTTTGTTAGTGAGGGTCATTCCCTCCTTGATGTTCTGTATAAGTGAAAACAACCCAATGCCTGGACAACATGAGAAAGTTAGTTAACTGACTCAAAACAACATTGAGGACCTATAACATAAAAAATGCAGCAACGTAAGTACCGATGAGTGGTTGTGTCATCAAGCGGTCCTTGTCCTGTCACTGGTTTCTCATCAGGCTTGCAACTCTTCACAGGCTTCATTGGATGTTGCACGTACTTGTTGGCATACTCGGAGAATGTGCATGGCATGTTTCCACGACTCAGTCCACGCGGATTGTGAGGGCATCGATGCCGCCTGCAGAGTATGTAGCAACAAGTTCTAAACGATTTTTGTTTCACATTTTTTTACAATTTTACATTGTCTTTCTTTGCCTTTAATCACATTGAGCACACAAAATAAGACATAGGCCTGAACTCAATTTCATTCAATTAACTGTATTTATGTTTATCGAAATAACGATTTCCAGTGTTCGGTTACAGTGGTGAGAAATTTTAGGCAGCTTCAACAATAACAGAGAGCGTAACTAGTGATAACACAACAGATAATCACTGCACAAAAGGCGTGTAGTTTCTTACCCGCAAGTACAAATCTGACATATGCAACGCCTAGTCATGCTGGAAGTACGGACTGAAAAGCTCCCGAACAACTTTCCTGGTGAAATGTAGTTTAACTAACTGAAACACCTAATAACCGAGACCTGCTATTTGTATAACGACTGTCGACTGTCAACAAAACAGTGCGCTAGTTGCTAAGGACTCCGACGCTGCTGCCTGGCAACACCGACTAGGGTGGTTCTCGGTCGTCGTGCGGGTTTCCGGCAATACGCTGCAGCGGTGCAGCCTCAGTACCGATGTATTAATGATATACAATGTATTCGTCTATTCATCAAATCATAATTTATAACCAAATCAAATACTGACCGATTTTTAGGCGACCGCAGCCTTACTAACGGTCGCGCTTATGGCATGATGCTGTGTACCACTGTCTGTCGTAGGTAACGTAGGCCTCTTCCGGCCATGGTTATGTAATGTACCGTACAGTTCGTCTTTTTGAGTTGTGGGATTACGGAGATCGTAAATTCGTCATCCGCGAAATATTTCTGATCCGCCGATGCATAGTACGGGACTACAAGTCCTAGGCTTCTAGCCAGCGATAGCTTGTACCTCCTGTTATTTTATGGTGACTAATATTTCCCAACATTACAAGGTAAAGTAATTTTTTAAGTGTGGTGAAATCTTTGATGAACACGTATTTATTGCAAATTAACTGGAAGATCCATGTTATAGCAACAAAAATTATTAGCTTATTTTATTTTATTTTTGCAGGAACTAGGCTACCGTATGTTACACAGTCACAGTAAATTGTAACAGTCGGAGAAAGACAGCCAGAAGCTTCTGTATACACATACATATTATACAAGTAGGCCCATTAATATTTGTTATTAGACTACATGTTACCATATAACATGCTGTTATGTTGCGCAGTATATAATGACTAGGCCTAATCGTATCAAACAAACTGCCGTATGCACTGCAGTCACTGCGATATTAGAACTAAGCCTAGGTGAGCGCTATAAGTATTCAGCAGTGACGTCGGTTCAGCAATCACGTAAATGTTGTAACCGGCTTTCATCCACAGTGCAGCCACGAGAACGCTCGAATGACACGATGCATTTGAAGACCTGCACGTGAGTGCAAACACAAACATCCACCAGCGTCAGAGATAGTATCACAGACTGCGAGTTGGTCTAATGGCAAATACAGCATACACTCGAAGGGAAAGAGAAAGAGGGAAAGGGAATGGACAGAGGTTGGTGTGACGTGGGGAAGTTGATTTCTGGCGCTGACCAGATGACCCTGCATGTTGTAGAGTGTAGACTGTCAGGCAGTTGAGATGCACGAGTAGCCTACAGTACGCGAGTACCGGTATACCCGTACTCGCGGGTAGGCCTACGTGTAAACTTACGGGTCAGGTACGAAACATTGTTCTATCTGGAAATGTGCAAATGAATGGTGTAATCTTGACGTCGATAACCTGCAGGTCTTCTGGACGACATTGTGCAGCAGCCGAGCTCGTCGATGTCCCTTCACTTCTTGTATTTCGTGTTTGAATACAGTTTGCGTCTTGTCTTGTGCAGCATCAGCTCCATGCGCCGTGAATGACACCGCACTGTAGATCTGCGTTCACCACACGCGTCATCGCAGCTATTAATGTTTTAAACAACACTTATGGGCCTACACTCTTGCTAACGGCGACATGCAGTGACTGGCAGGTCGAAAACAGCAACAAGAAGCCCAGCTGTCACTAGGATAGCCGTTGTCAGTGACCTTGAATGTCATCCAAGGTCGATGACTTTCATCTCGTCTGAAAGGGCTTGGTTCTACCTCGCACCGTTTAGTCACAAAAGCGCATACTGATATTCAAGGTCATCCAAGGTCATTGATTTTCTTGTCTTGTCATTTGTATACCAATATGAAATTTCCTGTAAGTGATCAATAGCAACCTAGGCCTTATCTCTCATCGTTTCCTAAATATGGCCACTTATAGCTTGAAACTTTCCACTAAAAATTGCGGCCAAACCGCTGCAGATTAAAACATGATTACTATTGACAGTCTATAGAAAGTTGCCAGCACCCTATCCGATGGTACCGTTGCCGATCCCTTACGACTTACCGTTTAGGCACAATACTGCACGATTGGCATACAATAGTGCGTTATGACCCTTCGAGGTCATCCAAGGTCAATGATTTACATGTGATTTGAAAGCCAATATGTGACTTCCTATTAGTGATCAATAGCAACCTAGGCCCTATTTCGCGACAAACAGACGGACGGACGACAACTCATACCAATAGCTCGACCGTTAATTAAATACGGTAGACTTAAAAAATATAAAAAGTGATATTACCCACTATCGCAACGACTATTTTCAGTCGGCGTAGGTGCTGGTGAATAATATCACGCTCTGTTCGTGCGGTGTATGCACTGCCTAGTCTACGATGACGCCGCATGTTTTCACGATGATGATCAAGAAGCCTAGCTGTCGCTAAGGAAGGCCAACCGTCCACTGGAGTTCGAAAGCCAACAAACGTGAATAAGGGATCAATTCAGTACCCCTGTTTGGAGGGAAGAGAAGATCGGCAATGGAGGCACAGAACATTTGCAAATGTTAATTGTAGCCTGTTAATAGTAACCATTGCGGTGACACAGTTTGGCGTAATGAGCCATGCACATTTTAAGCGTCGGTACCCCTATTTTGAAAAAAACAGGGGTCCGTAGGCGTAGGGGGTTGGCGATGATACCGTCTGATAAAGCACTAAAAAGTTTCTACAGGCTGTCGTAGCGATTTGGTCACAATTTGCAATGCAATTTTTAGGGTGCAGTCAGTACCCCCGTTAAGAGGAAATAAGGAAATTGTAGGGAGTCCGACTTAGTGCCACAGGGTAGCCGCCAGGCAACCCTATTCAATTGTTTAGAACATTTTTCTGACAAGACAGCACCGTTTATCCACAATACATACGTAACAAACCACAGATGGACATAAGCCTGCGACATGGGTTCGACTTTAACGATCGGCCAAAAATATTGATAAGTAAAGGTCCGAATTCAGAAACTTTTAATTGGTTCTTGTCATAAATTTTTGGAGAAGTGGGGCGTGGCCAAAGAAACAATAGGCTTAGATCATCATGCACGATCTTTGGCATATATTATTATACTTACTAGATAAATGCCGTTGTGCGGAACGGTCAAAGTGCCGTTGGCTTCATGATACAGAAACCGACTGCCAAGATGCGGAAACTGTGTCGTCCAGACGACAATCTTACCGCTTTGTTTACCTGCGTACGCACACGTGTTGGTTCACTAATTACCTGCGCCTACACGTACATGTATGCGGTCGACTGGTTCATGGGTCTTATTCCAATATTTCGTTGCCTAGTAGGCGAAAAGATTTACATACCAGCATTGCTAGCGGTTGACTTGAGTAGCACTGCCGACACGTTGCTGTTCAGTTGACTTGCTTTCAAACCTACAATAAGCAGCAGTACTTCACTTTGTACATAAAATAATACACCTGTACTGAACCCATCACCTACATGAATGTCCAAAGTAGACATTAAGCTTTTGTCGTAACTTTATCGCATTTGCCAATTTGCGGCATTTTTACTGGCACACTCAGCAACTGTAATTATATGCAACCAATAAAGCGAATGGTGATCACTGATCACGTCATTATGCAGCGTGTAGTTACATTACCTTGTGAAATGTTAATGTCATTTTCTCGATAATCAGGAGTTAGAACGTCGTAAAATTCGGTGACATGCTTGTTATGGTACAGTCTTACAGAAAAGCACACATAACATTAATTCAAAATTACTTTTGCAGGCTTTATTTAGAAGCAGAGAAACTGGCAGAAATAACAAGAACATCATACCTTGTACATTGTGAGTCACTTCTGTTCGTGTCACCTGCTCAAATAATTGCAGTTGCGGCAATAATGAACGGATTCATATAAGGATGAACATCAGTTAAACAAATAGGCTAGTGAGTGAATGTATTTTAATTCGTACTCGTTAATAACTAAATAGCCTACAGTAAATGCTATAAATTTCTTCATTTTTCTTTGACACATCATACTAAGCAGAGGCTTATAACCGTGATGGCGCCGCAGGCGCGTCGATAGGCAGGTTCTTGTTCGTTTATTCACCCGCATCCAAATTAACCGCTAGGTTTACGGTAAGGGTTAGGTATAGGGATAGGGTTGGGGTTAGGGTTAGGATTAAGGTCATGTTATGGTTAGCGATAGGGTTAACGATAATAATTCGGGTGCGAATGAATTAGCGGGCAAGTACTGGTAGACCTATAATATATACACTGTGTCTCAAAAAATGTCACATTTGTATTGTTCATATCTTTTTAACCGATTTTCAAAATTTTTTCATTAGCACACTTTCTATACAATTGACAATAAAGTGATTATTAAGTATCTCATCACACCTCAACTGCGTCGCTACACTACCTTGTGAAACACAAATTGTCAAAAATCACTAAAATTGCAATAATACATGTAAGCAAATTATTTTTCAACAATTTTCTACTAAGTTTTATATTGAAATTTAAAAATGTATAATTTTAGATACATTTATTGTGTTTGTAAACAAAAGGAGACAACATTATTGTAAATAATAATTTTTAATGCAGTGACTATACACTTGGGATGTAACCTGCGATTTAGCAATGAAGACAAGGCTCTGGTTAAGAACTTATAAGCCTATCAGTTCAATAAATACAATTCCTGGAGAATTCTATCCAAATTATAAAACATAAATAGCAAGAGGGACTTCGTTACTAAAAAGATTGCAATCCGAAGCACCGACCAAAGGCCTGAGACTGGCCGACTGAAGCATGCACATACGGAAGAGAACGTAACCACACTCACCACTGTGAATAGAATGGTAGGCTTACTAAACCACAGAGACCAGAAACAAACACATCGTCAAACTCGTCGGATATCTCAAAGACTAACACAGTGTAGCATCGTTCAGATTATTTATCGCGAGCTTGGGCTGAAGTGTCTTTTATTTTCCAACACGTTTTTACCTGTTATTGTTAGCTTTTCTTGCGTTTATATTTCACAAGGTAGCGTAGCGACGCAGTTAAAGTGTGGTGGAATACTCAATAATCATTTTATTGTCAATTGTATAGAGTGTGCCAGTGAAAAAATTTAGAAAATCGGTTAACAATGGGCGAAGATATGGACAATACCAAGTGTGACATTTTTGAGACAGTGCATATATTTCTGTTAAGGTATATACTGTTTTGTTGGTTTTACAATTAAAAATCTAGATACAGTATTCACAACATACACCAGTATGTTGTATGTTCGGTCTTATGGTCATCCACAGTTTCTTTTCGTTTGGAATCACTGTATCCTCAACAGAGAGTGGGATCTACAGATTTTCCCTATTGCTATACGCATCAGCGGTTCCGCTTTGTAACATAATTGGCCAAGCATGTTACTCGACGTCGGGCCCGGTTAATACCGGTAGGCCCTACTAGGTCGTGCGAATGCCTGCGATAATAAAATCATCTCGGTTTCAGGTCAGTACCATAACATGATCATTATTAATTTAGCTATTATAACGACCTGATGACGAGGGCGGCTTGGCTGCAGAGCTGGACAGCCAGTGTTCAAGCGCCAGCAGACAACAAAGACGATGGTTGCGTTAAGCAGGAGACTAACAGCGAATATCACGAAGACGACGCTCTGCGAATGTCGCTCCAACGAGAACCAACAATTATTACACACGCATCCATATGTAACTCGTTGAGCGTGTACGTTTCTGACTGGCAACGATGGACTCTCTCTCGGCTGTTGTTCTGACTCGGACATGGCGGCGCTTGCAAGCAAGTCCAGCGGCTGCTGATGCTGCTGCTGCTGCTGATCACCTGAAGGCACGGGATGATGGCGCCTCATTTCAACAATTATCAGCCGGTCATTAGTTAACAGACTTGCAGATAAACTACAGCGTGTAAAACATTAATTCATTAGCACAGTACTTTTTTAATATTTTCTTTAATTTTTTTATTGTCGGCTACATTTGTAGCTCTGTAGCTCTAAGGACTTATATCTGAATTAAACTGGATTGATTGATTGATTGATATATGAAATTTATTTTATTTATTTATTTATTTGTATCAGGCAACAAGGCCTATAAACATAATAAACACGAGCAGAAAACACGAACAGAAAAAGACAGACAAAAACACAGATAAGCAGATAGACAGACATTAAAGCAATACAGAAAAAAACATGAAAACAGTAAACACAGTTACACTAATGCAAGCCTAAAACATCAAACAGTCCATTTTTAACACACTTCAGTC
>Ga0209671_1002537_pt1 | contig 16830 bp, 7 predicted proteins | sample WorMetHERISLAND2_2_FD_187401 | JGI IMG/M metagenome (GOLD analysis project Ga0209671, IMG submission 187401) | Marine gutless worms symbiont microbial communities from Max Planck institute for Marine Microbiology, Germany - Olavius geniculatus... | ecosystem: Host-associated > Annelida >...
TGGTCATTCTGTAGCGCATGTAAAAATTTGGGAGTGCAGCACCCCTAGGGACCAAAATATGGTCTCCTGAAAAAGGCGATTTGGGTGAGTACGATTTCACCACTAGATCTCGGTGACTGATTAGTGGACCAAAGTTCGCCAGACTTTTTTTGCCTAACGCAATAGGAATGCTGGTAGATCACTGAACTTTGAAGTTGTCCGAAATCGCACCAGTTTTTGCATGTTTTGGCCCCTATCATTTTTTGGGGAGCACCCCAAAATTTTGGGCCTGCATTATAAAATGGAAGAGATGCTGCAAAATTTTGTGGCGATTGGTCTATGCAGCTCAGAGATACATTGGCGAACTAAAAAATAAAAAAAAAACATCCACGGTAAAACATAAATCTGTTCCGGAAACTGTCTTTCTGAAGCGGACTAAAAACTAACGGAATGACGGCTGTTTTGTAGCTTATTTATCGAATGACCCTGTTGCATGTACTCAAGTGTGGATCGATGATGACAAAACACTGCGCAAAATTTAAGGTCCGTCGTCCGCTGATATTTTCTCCACGTAGTTGTTGAGGTTGTGTCACAGACGACGGGCCAGTGTTAACTCTTTGTAAACTGATGATCCACACCAGTGCTATTTTGTGCTAGTGCAGCAATGACTTTAAAGGTCAGAAAGTTTGCAAGAATGATTTCTGCAGGATTGTTCTGTTTTCGTACTACAGCTTGTGCAGTACTGTTACTGTTGTTACTGTGTTTCTGATTATTTTCAAAATCATGCCTTATGCTAATCCTGTGAAATAAATTTTTCAGTGTTGTTAAAGCAGAACATCATACAGACCATACAAATTACTGTAATTCTGTATTAAGTTCAATGGGAGAATGTGCGTGCTCTAGTCAACTGTGTACTGTTTTTTGCATTTGATACAAAATATATGCAGTTTAGCTGTGGGTGTTGAAAATTAGTTTGCTGGGGTGTTTTTACAGGGTGCAATGTGACCTATAGTATGTTTACATGATCCAGCAAACGTCCGCATTAGCACGTGTATTTTGAATACATCTGCTGGAAGTTTGCTGGATCGTGTAAACACCCCATTATACAGAAAGTGCCTTGTCTGTTGCAGGCGGTTGCAGCCAAGACACAGCCGAAGCAGAAGGTGGCAAAGACCATGCCCAAGTCAGCACCGCGTGTTGGTGGCAAGCGATGAAGCCACAATCACTGACTCTGCGTATAATTAATGAACAATGCCCATCTGCAGCAGAACTGTCTTCATTAAATCTCTTATACAAAAAACGCAATGTGTGCTTTTATGCATTTCACCATGTTGTCTACTTTCGATTATTGATCTGGCAAAGACAAAATGGAACATTGGATGCAGTATTTTGATGTGGGTGACCATTCACCTGGAAAATATGGAAAACTCAGGGAATTTCAAAATGGTCAGGAAAAGTCGAGAAAATGAAGTTACGGAAAATTGGAAAATGACTGATTTTAACCAAATTATAAACATCAGGCACCCTGTTAGATATGAAAATCCAAAAGGAAAACATTTTATTACAACATACAAATAACCACTTAGGCATGGCAAAGCCATCTGTATTGTTAAGTGTTATTCCAAGCGGGGCCAGGTCACGTATCCAGTTGAGATCCAGGACTTTTATGCGGCCAGTGGTGCATTCAGGGGGAAATTTTCTGCTCCTTCCTTGCTAGCGAAAGGATTATAAAAATGAAGTTTGACAGACCTAACCAAACATATAGGTTTACGCACACGTGGTCTAGTGTCGATTTAGAATTTAAAGAATATGGTTTGAGATGATGTCTGCCAGAAACTGAAGTCTAAACCGATGCACGAATGAAAGAATGTTTAACGAAGCAATGAATAAGTGTGCATGACAATGTCCATGGAGCATGGCAGGTCCCTTGCAATCGTTGAATATGCCACTGGTTTTAGCATATGCTGTACTACCAAGAAAAATTTAATTGCATCATTCATTTCCTTGCAGCGTCTTTAGTTGCAAGACCTTGCAAAGGACCATTTTCAAGTCTTATTTCTAGGACTGTTATAATTATCTACTGTGACTAAAGACCAAGAAAGCAAATATAATCGGCAACATATACTTTAATGCACAAGATGCTCATCACTGTCATTATGTCATAACATTCAGTAACACAAATTGACTTGACTGTACACAGACAATGTAGAAATGAGATCACAGCGGTGACGATTCTCGACGACCGCATCGCATATAACAAATGATCACAAAAGTGACAATGCAAAAATACACAAGCAACATTTGCAGTATAACAACGTGGTGACGATACTCGCCGACCGCGTCTGATATTTACACTACTTGTCATACACTTTACAACTAACGCTACGGTAACAATATGTCAGTATACTGCTAGCTACGAAAAAGTACATATGATTCCAAGGTAATGTAGCATATTAAAACATGACAAATTAGTGTGCAGTATGAGCTTCCTTTGCCAATTCAGACTACTGCCATGCTTGACCACTATCTTCTGCAGAAATATTTCTGCAGGAGTCTTGATGCATTTAGTAGATTATTGCTATCTTGCTTACTACGAACAAACTAGAGAAGTTAATATTTACTAAAGCTCCTCCATCAGCAGAGCAAGAAAAAATACTGAAGACAAAAACACCAATCACAAAAGTAATTACAGGCTATCAAAAATGCTGTTCAAAAGCAACAAGATTACCCAAAGCTAAGGCCTGTGAATATAGAACTGGTCAGTTTAGGATGCATGAATTTGTATGCCAATAGAACTTAAAATTAAGTTAGCAATATCAATCAGCAACAACAGACCACAACTGCATCTGGTTACCAAAATACCTAATTAAACTAACCCATAAGACTGCATCACTTGTACTGCTGAACATAGGCATGACATTTCGTCTACTACAGCACACAACATTTTGACAGCATTTTGTGTGTGGAGATATATATCTGGAAACCATATCCATCCATGCATGAGTTTAGATAGCTGAAGCCTTGGCCTTTTCTCCATCTTCACTCTCATTCTTTGACTTGTAGTCCTTCAGTGCAGCCTGAATGGCATCCTGAGCCAGCACTATGCACAACAAGCAAAACACCGATCTAATCCAGTACCTTCAAAAATAGCTTAAACAGGAATAAAAACTAAAATCATTACTATTACCTACACCAGAGGAAGAAGCTTATACATTTGTTTATCCCCAAAATTAATGAAACCAAACTGAAAACTACAATCAGATACATTTTGGTGGTAACTGCTCGATACGGATCACGATTTTAAGATTAAAAGAAGTCACTTAACTGAAGCACACTATACATGCACCAAAGGAATTACAGACATTTCACCCCTTTGCCGTTTTGCCCCTTACCTGGACGTCTCGCAAACTTATATTGCAGATGACAGTGAAGATGGCAGACAGAGAGAAGATGATGGCAAAGCTGACATCATGTTTGCCAAATTGTTTTCACTGTCTGTTGATCTTTGCTGTCATTCACAATTCTTTTCATTAGTAGCGAAATGTCCAAAGCACGAAGCGTTATTGGAGCAAAACGACCAGACTATTGGTGAAATGTCTAGGGGCTGAAACGTTAAGGGGCAAAACGTCCTGATATCTACCAAAGAATGGAAGTGCAACATGTTCGTATATATTGTAATTTCAAATCCTGAAATCCAGCTTATGTTATGCTTTAGTCTAATTTTATATGATGTTTCATTTGTCCTTGCAAACTGTAAGCCGATGTTCAACAGCATGATAGCCTTCTGTCATTTGAGAATGACGACTTATACATGTTAAAACCATACAATTAAAATAACAAATTACATGATTAGCACAACCAAAAATCATTTATTGGGGACAGCTCTAGTTATTTCTACAGTTAACAAGAACTGAGTTGTCTTACTGGAGCAGTGCAGTTTGACAGGTGGAAGGCAGAGTTCCTTTGCAATCTCCTGGTTAGTGACTTCTTCAGCTTCATTGAGCTATAGACATTCACAGCAATAAGTGTCATTTTCTCTGACAGGAAACAAGCAAGGTGATATTATTCAACAGCACATTGACAGTTAGACAATGTGATGGTGAGTGATATCACCTTTTTATGATTTTTGCTGTTTTCGATGTGTCAGTCATTGCATGTCGCCATTAACAAGTGTATAAACTGATGTTTCGTACATTTATTATTACTTATTATTTGTTATTGCAATTACGTCCATCCATCGACTCTTCGGTCACGTGGCAAGGATGGATGCGTCACTTGACATCTCCAGAGCACTCAAAACGTCAATCCGAGGTCTGCCCATAGAGTGGAAGCACCCACCCTCGCCACACGTGGCTAAATGTTGTAGCCATCCAGAAACACGTCGAATCTGGAATTAAACTGCAAAACCGAATGAAAGGCAGAAGAGTCGATGTTAGTCTTGTGAGTCATCCACAACAGTCAGCTCTACTAAATTACTAACAGCCGGCAGATTCAGAAATCTGGATGACTGCATAATGCAATGTGCACATAGTTCAGTAATTAGTCCACCGGGAAGGGCTCACGTTCATATACATTCATTTGTAGGGTCCACAGTTTTCCGTGAGTCATGGAATTTCGAACCAAGCCGTGGAATTTGCCTTTATTCGCAGAATTTTGACATTTCCGCAGAATTTCACGGAATTTTGCAAAAATTGAGAAATGACCGATGATCGGTACAATCGTCGGCTTCACGATGTAACTAAATAAACTTATTATAGGCCTAATTAGTCTAAATAGACTAATTAAATACTGCTTAAAACTATGAGCCCTACTAATAGCCATTGCAATACGGCACACAATCACAAATAAACACATTTTGATTTGAAAAATTGCACGTAAAATACAAAGAAAAAAATATTAATAACTTTCTTTGTTGCTAGAATAACTGAGCACAAGCCAGCCTTCAATAGAGTTTTTTTGGCAGGACAAGAGTTCAGTTTACTCATAAACGTAAGGCCGCGGTGAGCTGCGGTATTTGAACAATTTTGCCGCGGTGAGCAACGGAATTTTGCAAAATGGTCAGTGGAATTTGGCAAAATTTGCCGCGGAAAACTGTGGGGCCTATTCGTCTGATATAAGAGTTGACAAATCTCAGCTATCAAGAATGACATCTAGTAGATACTAGAATGAGCTAAACGTGAATAGATAGAAAAAACAAGACCTCCAAGTAAACAAACCATGAGTTACAAGCCAACAGTAATTCACGCAAATAAGACACAGACCGTCTTGCCCTTAATCCATTCTGTAGCAAGAGAACTAGATGCAATAGCCGATCCACAGCCAAAAGTTTTGAACTTGGCATCAATGATCCGACCTTGATCATCAACTTTTATCTGTACAACATAAAAATCTTAGATTGGTTGACTGTTTTAATTACTTAGTTTTATGCTAGTTATGTTGTCATGGGAATGCAGTACTCAACAAGCAAGCAGACTGATGCAGCAGCAATGAAAATATGTTTTAAAATCACAACTTGTTTTGGTAGTCTGTCAGTCCAAATTATGCATTATCAGCATCACATTCAAAACTAAACACAAAACGGCAGAGATGTAGTCCTCAAGATGATTTAGAACAAGAAAAATAATACTTAAACTTGACAAAAAGCAAGAATTTCAAGATGTTTTGATAGTGCTAGCAATTATATATAAGACACTTTGATAGCAGTTATGGAGTCAAATAAAAATAATGTTATTACGGTTACCATCAAATGGCATCGAGTAGCATGCATTGCATGCTTAGTCACACTAATACATTGGAACATTTCACGCCGCATGCAAAGTCTAAATCTTAACTAGAAATTTGGGGCAAAGCCCAACGTGAGTCCGCCCAGCGCCCTAAGTCCGATTGCGGAAAATTAGAGGGTGGGGTAAAGAGGGGGGAGAATTTCCCCGGCATCAAAGTCATGTGGCCCGAACTCAAATGCACTGGCATACGCCGAACGCGCATTGTCGACTTAGGGTAGGCCAACATTAGCGCTTATAACTTGGTTCGTGGAGGACAGAATTTCCCAAATTTTTTTTTGTTCAACGCAGAAAGGATCGCTCTCATCAACGCCGTTTAGATTATGTCGCTATCTTCATCGTTTCCAGAGATATTTGCGCTCAAACTCGAAAGTTGTCGTAAATCGCACCGATTTTTGAACGTCTTTTGCCCTCCCAAATCTTAAGGGGGCGGTGCCCCCAAAATTTGTACTTGTGTTAACAACCCAACCTAGAGCCGCGTCAAGTGCCAAAGTTTCGTCGGGCTACACCCCTTAACTCCGAAGATATAAGCGCTAATTTATTACATTTTAAGCCAATTTTTGACCCTCCTTTGAAAAAAGTTGTAATGGGGGCCGCCGTCCCCGATGGGGGGTGCGCTAGTAAGACTTGGTCATTCTCTAGCGCATGTAAAAATTTGGGGGCGCAGTACCCCCTAAGGGCCGAAATATGGTCTTCCGAAAAATGCGTTTTCGGTGGGTACAATTCAACATCGAGATCTCCAAGGTCACTGGACCAAACTTCACCGGACTTGTTTCGCCTAACACAGGAGAAATCGCGGTAGATAAAGTAAAAATCCGATTTTGAATATCTTCATCCGTTTCGGAGATATTTGCCGCCGAACTTCGAAGTCGTCCGAAATCGGGCTAAATTTTGCATGTTTTTGGCCCCTGAAATTTTTTTGGAGAAGGCCCCCGAAATTTTGGACCGGCATTATAAAACAGGGCCTAGTACTGACCATCATGTAAAATTTCATGCCGGTTGGCCCACGCATCTCGGAGATCTCGCGTTGACAAAAAAAAACATCTGGGCTAAAACTTAAGTCCGCTCTGCAAGCTATCGCTTTCGGGCGGACTAAAAAGAAAGTCTTCATCACGGTGTAGAAATAAGAAAGTGTTGTTTCATCACTGCACAACATTGCAATGGCACCAAATATGATATTAAGTATTAAACATAGTGGCTGGAAATGAGGGTTAACCCCAATACTAATGCAGTATTATCATATTTGTTATCACATTTGCAGCTGGTGCAGTGTGTCGTGACACCATCACAAATATACCAGCTCTGCTGAACATTATGTGATGATGCTGACCTGCAGTTTCATGACGTCACCGCAAGCCGGAGCTCCAACAAGACCCGTACCAACTGACTTGTCATTCTTGTCCAGTGAACCGACGTTCCGTGGATTCTCGTAGTGGTCAATCACCTGCAATAAACATTGCTCAGTTGTCTGAGTAATGTCCAGCACATGTATTAAGCTACAGGTAAAAAGTGGACTGGATGTGCGAATCTAGGCCTACAGATGTTACAACAGGTAACGCTGCAGGTAGCACTGTAATTTATTAGTTTAATCAGCTCCTAACCCTATTCCTAACCCCATCCCTAACCTTAATCCAAACACTAATCTTAACCCTATCCCTAATGCAAGCCCTAACTATGTTGTGACATCTGCACATCCGTTTTTACCATCGTCCCATCGACCCATGTATTAAGCAGTTCTCATTGTTATGTGGCATTTCTGTATCATGCACCCAGGAAATAGTGCTGGATAGCATGAGATGTCAATTTGTAAGAAATGATTTGTGACATCACTGCCGCAATATCCAGCACGAGTTTGGCAATTATCAGCCCGATCCAGACCTGACAGAGGAAGGGACATACCTCGTAACCTACATCACATACCCAGTAGAAAGCTTCCGGTAGGAATTAATGACATAAGGTCCGTTTAAACCAACTTTCAGCATTAGTTACAGTTTATTATTACAGTGCATGTCAACAACTTACGCAGAAACAATTATTTATTGCTGGTTAGTGGCTTTCTCTTCAACGTCCTACGCCATAGAGCCAAGCACAAATATTCCACCAAAAAAAACTGTATTGCTTACATTTTTATGATACGATACTGCTGGAACCGATCGTACGTGACTTAACGGACGAAAAGCACCACCAAATGATCGAAATAGCGCCATGTTATACACTAAAATATCACAAAATCAATTATTTATTATAACCATTCACGCTGATGACTGCTGAAACATACCCACAAACAAGTCGGCAGAATAACAAAACGCAAATAAACAAAAAACTTGAACTTGACTTGCCAGAGTTGCCCGACAGCGCTGTCGTTCAACTTAACAGGCGCTTTTAGCACGTATAAGTTGGGAGTGGATAATCGGTCTCAGGAGGTCAGCGAAGTATCTATGACAGCGCTTTCTCTGAGAGCAAAATCGCAGTTTTTATGCAATTTTATAAGGCCGCTAATATGTTGTTCAGCGCTTTCTTGCTGCCGATAGCCTGAAAGCACTGTTAACTTAGCGTGTTTTTAAAAACCTAAATACCTCAAAAAGTCCAATTTTTAGGTTCTTGTTTGTTGTGAAATTTCTTGCATATGCCTATCATATTTTTCATTTTATCGTGGTTTCATTTTTCTATAGGGGTCGTCCATAAACGACGTCACGCGATTTTACGGAAAAAATTCACCCCCTTCGTCCCACTTCGTCACATTTCCCTGGACCCTTTCAAATATAACATAACATAACATATTTGTTTAATGGACAAAGTTGACAAGTGCAACTTGTACAAATAGAATAGGTATAGTTACAAATAAAATATGACGTCACAAACGTCTAATACCCCCGGCAGCCTGTAGTGTAGAGTACAGAAATGAGTTTCAGCATATCCTAATTCTCATTATATAAAATTATATTCATTATAGCCTATCAAAATTGTCTAATGTCAATTTAATGCATAAAATTGTGTGAAATTAAGCACAGTGTTCCTAAATGTTCCTCGTCTTGACACACACGGCGAGTTGGCAACATGAATTTCGCTGTCTGTTGTGCCTTTTTACAGATGTGACGTGTGTAACGTCGCACTTCCTTTAACCCCTCTCCCCTACGTCACACGTCGTCACAATAATGTAAACCCCCTCTGAGCGTGACGTCATTTATGGTCACGACATTGACTTTTTGGGGTCATGTTACGTCATCGGTCACGTGACCATCTTTTAAACGGTGCATGTGTCGCACCTCGAAATCGCGAACAATTTATTAAAATGCATTATTTTGGAAGATTCAAGGTCGTTCAAGGTCATCAATGTTGATACGCCTGATAAACTCGTTACCAGTGCTTATTATGATATGCAGCATGTCTACGCTTAGGCCTGTCGAACTGTTTTCACTCTTGACAAGCGAACAATAAAAACTTCTAGGGAAATACACCTTTTTATGTTTTCGTTCGAAAGAAACTCCTTTAACTAGGGGCACGAAATTTTGTCACGAAAAACTAGACTTTTTATGGCAGCCAATGGTGAAGATTTCGTGACCTCAGCTTGCATCGTTTTGTAGGGCTCAAGGGTGTGACGAACACACGGAAGGATCAACGGACGGACAGACAGACAGAGAGACAGACACATAGGCTATATATAATTCACTGCTGCAATAAGCGTCAAAACTTAAAGTTGCTAAAAATGACTAAAATCCGCTTTCTAGATTTCAAGGTCGTTTAAGTCGTCGACGTTGGTATTTCTAAAAAGCTCGTCAGCAGTGCAGCAGCAAAATTAGTGGATATATAGTCGAAAAAATCGCGCATTTTCAACGGATACCACTATTTGACGACCCCGTACAAAAAATACTCATTGAACTTAGGGGTCGAAACTTAGACTGCTCTGCGTTTAATGCTGAAAATTTCGTACGCAGATTGCCTTGATATAGGCCTAAACCTGTAATTATCTCCAACCGTTTCGGTACATTTGACTCTTAAAATGTTCACCGCAGCTGAAAATCGCAAAAAAATATAATTAAAACGCCCCATTTTTGGTATTAAAGGTCGTTCTAGGTCAGTTGATGTCGGTACTCCCGTAAAACTAGTCAGCAGTGTTTGCTACAATAAGCAGGAAATTCGTACGTGCCTATCTGCGTCCGTTTTCACGCTAGACGAGTCAATAGCAGAAAAATGACGACTTTTCATGCGGTACCCGTCTTTGACGTTCTCGTTTGAAAGATATCCCCTCACCCAGTGGCGCAAAATATTGTCACAAAACTAATTTTTTTGTGACAGCCCACAGTCAATATATCGTTATCCACCGTTTTGATATGGCAGTTAAGTGTGATGGACACACGGATGGACGAACAGACGCCTCTACAATAGTTAGGACGCGCTTGACATAGCTGTCGTGTGTAAAAACTAACACAGCCACGCAAACTGTTCCACGCGTTATCGCTCGATCTACACGAAAAGAAACTTAAACCTACTGTGATTTAATTATGCAGAATTTATGCTAAATTGCAATCAAATCGCACGCTTAATTTCTATGCTATACGTCTCCCAATAATCAATGCACATAATTAAAGTGATTTTGCTGTTTAAATAAAATGAAATAAAATCATAATTTTGACATGTTTTCTAATAGCGTGTTTTGAGGTAGACTTTTCCGTGCTATATTTGCCAGAAATATTAATACAGATAACTTCATTTTATTTCTCTGCTGTCGATTTTTGCCACGAATGTAAAAAACGTTCCAAAAAAATTTTTAAAAGTTGAAAAACGTAAAAACGTGGCAAAAAAACGTTTAAAAACGTTGATAAAAACAGCCTTAATTTGTTCTACTTTTTGCCTGAAAGCTATTGTAATTGCAGTACAGCTAGAACTAAAGAAAGAGATAAAATTTTATTCAATTTCAATTCAACCGTTTAGTCATAAGACCACGTATCACTAGACTAAGTAAGTAAACTACCACCACTATAGTTTATTAATCGTTTGTGTGGCTTTAAAAGCCCTTCTCGACGTTCTCGGTAAAATTTTCAAATTGTGATGAACGTTTTTTAAAATAAAAAACGTTGAGAAAATAAAAAAAAACGTTAAATAACTTGAAAAACGTGGCAAGAATAAAAAAAACCTAAAAAACGTATTTTTACATCTATGATTTTTGCATAACGACGATGATAAAAATGATTGCTACAATAGGCCCATGTCGATCGATATTGACTATTGAACTATTCTGCGGATCTTGAATCCACAAGCAGATGAATCCGCTGACCGCACTACGTGTTTCAGAAGTAGCCTAACTGACGGCGGCAGCAGCGGCCTGTCTGTGACATTGACATCCCGTCGCGATATTCGATTAACTGCTGCAGCATGTACGCGTGCAAGGACGGCGACACGCTGGTCAGCTAAACATCATTGATGGCACTTAGCACGCCAGTTTACCTCATCAAACGGCGACCTCCAGCCTCGGGATAAAAAAATGGTGACGCATCAGCAATTGCAGTATAACACGGTTTAGTTGCACATAGCAGAAATTGCGCATTTTGAAGAAATACCCAAATTTGACTCCCCGTAGGCCTATGAAGAACTAGTTAAACCCAGGCGGCCAAAATTTAAGCAGCTAAACTCTACGTTTAATGTTGAAAATTTCGTGTGCAGGTTGTCTTGGTTTATCTCCTGCCATTTCAGCGCAAATCGTTCTTCAAATTTGCGCCACAGCCAAAAAATTGCAAACAAGTCACTAAAGCGCTTTATTTTAGAAAGTACAAGGTTGTTCAAGGTCACTCATGTAGCTCCAGTGACATCGTGATGGCCTCGGCGTTGCCCTTGGTTGAAAAAAAATGTAAATGCATTGTAAAGTAACTGTCTGTCTCTCTGCTTTTACTGCTTTCGAACGTGCTAAGGACGTCAACGTAGGCTATACGCTTATATTTTAAACCGTGGAATGTGTTATTGTGGCTGGCGACTAAGCTATACAGCCACCTTATTGTTGCTCAGATGCAGATTTCAATCGCAAATATCTCCGGAACGAATTGAGATATCAACATGCGAAAACAGCATTATTACCCACGACTCCTCTCGCGTTGGGCAATAAAAATCGGTGAACTTTATTATGCTAAAATGATGGGAAACTGAAAATGAAATAGGGGGTAGGTAAACACAGCACACAATAATCTTTTACGGGGACCGAGTTATACCGCTTTGACGTCCCCATAGGCCGTAATGCAAATTTTTAAAAATTAGGGTAAAATAGGGGAAGGAGTTATCAGAATTTTGTCCTAAACAAACTCAATCTTACTTTTTGGGCCCCGAATCACTGTGCAAAATTTCATCAAAATCGAATCAAAATTGCGGCCCTAGGAGTGTTTACAGACAAACTGACAGAATGACAGTGATTTTATAATCTGTCCCATGCTATGCCATAGCAATGGGACAGATAACTACATACGATCAAGACAATGATATATTTCAACGATGCGAAACAGCATGAAACCGAGCAGAAAATTACAAAAAAAACTATATAAACCCAACGAAATGATGTAGCCTCAACCGGCAACTATCGCGAAAGCGTATTTTTTAAGTCGATTCGATGCAGTTTTGGTCCATACAGCAGTGATCGTGCGATTGGCTGCCACGAAGTGGACTATCCGAGTAAATTACAGTAGGCCTAGATGAAAAAATACTAGGCTTACACGACATCTGCGACCGTATTCGCGGCCGACGTGTGGTCAGCGAGTAGCGTGCAAAAAGCCCGGGTTTTAGCAGCAGCAGCAGCAGATGTAGCTTCTTATCGACTCGTCTTCATCAGTTGCTGCTTTATCGCGCTACAATATTATTGAAATCGTTCGCTCTAAACATCGGTAAGTAGCGCTTGTCGAGTCTTACAGATGCTTTTCTGTATATTTTTTCCTTTTTCTTTCGACTGTTTTTTTTTCTGTTTTGTTCGTTTACTGTCGTGTTCGCGTGCTACAGCGCAAGTCCAATCGTTTTATGGATGACCGCATAACGTGCTGCACAAGGTTACTGTAGGTCGGGGTGTAAGTTATTTTTTACTCTAAAATATAATTTTGCTACTTTTCTTATTATTTACATTGTGTCCCAAAAAACGTTCCACATTTTATTGTCCATATCTTCGCTAAATTTTAACCGATTTTCATCATTGTTTTACTGATGCATTCTAAACAGTTAGCAATAAACTGATTACTGAACATCTCACCACACGTTAACTGTGTCGCTAAAAACTAACAGACGGCAAGCGTGTTTGTAAACAAAATACACTTCTGAGTTCCTTCACTAATTTTAGGTGGTCTTCCGTTCAATTCGTTCAAGACATGCGATATATTTGCGCAGATTGATGACCAAGCCTAATTGGATAGCGTACTCCAAGTGCGGTCGGACAAAACCCTTGTACAGAATCATAAAACTGCTTTTATCCAGTATTCGAAATTGTCTTTTATCATACCCAAGACTTTACTGGCTTTCCAAGCTGCTTGAACCATTGTGCTGAAACCTTCAGATTGTTAGTAACCAAGACACTCAAGTCCTTCTCCTGCAGCGTCTGATTTCCAGTGAAGACATGCGTGACTAAATGCATGACACGCAATGCATCTCAGCAAACATGCGAAACAGAAGGATGGTTTCTAAAAACCATTATCCCCCTATAAGAAACCATATGCTGCGAGTTGTATGGTCACGCGACCGATGACGTTACATGACCCAAAAGGTCAAAGTCACTCACGACCCCCAAAATCTTAGAAGCTAAGCTACCGGTATACAATAATCTTCATAACTGTGCTAGTTATGATTGGCCATCTACAAGAAACCATACATTGTGACTGTCACACGACCGACGATGTCACGGCACCCACATGGTGATCGTTTCATGTTGCGGTTGTTGTTGGGAGCTAACAGCTGTAAAATTTAAGTGTTGAGCGTTAAACGCAACAGTTATACGGCAGCAATATGGGTCCGACGGATACATCGCTTCACCGACCGCAGTATTTCTATAGTTAGGAGTGATTTCTGTCGACAGCGCCGTTGAAAAGACGGCATGCTTACGTCGTCTGTAACACGTCGTCAATATTAAGCTGCTCCGTCACACTGCTGACCGTCTTCTATCCACGCAGCCAACTGCGACCTCTAGGGATTAAAGGAAGCAACCTGACCAAGTGACAAATAAGCGTCGCCGAGACTGGACCTACATGGAGTGACTCCTATAAATTACACCCAGTCCTAGAGTCCTAGACCTACAACTGCTAGTATCTATGAACCATGCTGCATTTTAAATTTGCCTTCGTCTTTTCTCAGTTTGTCTGTCATGGGCAATGTACCTTTGGTAGATGATGATAACGATGATGCTACGAATAATACACGCTGTTCCAATAAAGGCACCAATTTTGTTTCTTTCGTAACTCAGTTAAATGATATCAAATTTGTTGCGACAACAAGCTTGCTAGTTACGACTTCAGCTGTTGGCTTGTTGCGACGCTACCCTGCTTCGACGATTAATGTTGATAGCCCAGGTTGAGACTAGCTACTGCAATATCCCGTTTACACGATCGAGCAAACATCAATCAAACGTCGAGCAAACATCGAGCTGGCAGCTAACAGCTAACAGCTAACAGCTAACATATAGCCAGCTCGTCGAGCCAACTCGTCGAGCCAGCTTGATCGTGCAAACGGGGTACGGTATAACTTGTTGTCACAACACATTTCATAACATGACCGTTACGTCACACCTAGAAAAAAGCGTGTTTAATTAACAGCTGTATTTAGTTTAAATATTTTGAATATGTAATGCAGTGAAAAGGCATTAGGGACAAAATTTACTGCTGATGACTGCAGCTAGTGAGACGGTCAGCGGAAGACACACATTAAGATTTGTGTAGGCTTCGTGTAATCGTACAACTCGGCAGAAAGAAATGGAAGGCTTCTGTGGCCTCCATTAACGCATTTTGACGACTGCACGTGGGCTAGACAGTAAGTGCTTAGACTGCTGTCTGTGCCATGTTACATGCTTGAATGATTAAGTCACTTTGTGAAGTTCACTAAGACGCCATGCACGCACGAATACATCTCGCCATTTCCGTGTCCGTCAGGCCTCTACACTGCGGGGCTGTTTGTTCATGCACGGGTGACTGCGCTCGTGATAATGCCGTGCATAATTGATTGCACTCGTATGGAGTGTAGCTTTTTACGGCTCAGAAACGTGGACACTTAGAAAAAAACATTAAACGTATAGAAACTTTTGATATGTGGATCTGGCACAAGATGGAGAAGATTAGCTATACAGCACATGTGTCAAATAAAGAGGTCTTTAGTCTGGTGCAAAAACAACGTTTTTTGGTCTTCGTCATCAAGCAACGACAAACAAAATGGATAGGACATGTCCCAAGACGTGACTGTCTTCTGAAGACTGTGCTAAAGGGAAAGATAGAAGACAAACGGACATGAGAAAAAAACCAAGAAAAAAAGATGTTAAACCTACTCATAAAGCAAGAGTATAAGAAGATAAGTTGCGAAGAAAAAGAAAAAGAAGAGCTGAGTTCGATGGCGTCATCGTCAGTGGAACCTGCCTTGGGGGGGCGACTGAAATCGCGAGACCTGACATCGCGAGAAGGGTTGTGGTATAGTGCGAACTTGCGGGCCTGCGGACTCGCGAAATCGTGGCACCAGCTTGCAAGGATGGAAATCGCGAGACCTGACAACGTGGCACCAAATAGGCCTAACAGAGATGGACATCGCGAAACTCGTTTTATTGTTCGATTATCTTATTGTAGCGTTTTAGTGTTTTACGATGTTTCTGACAACGTGAAGTAAGGCTAAATGACGCACAAAATTAACTTTAAGTCCCCGTAACCCGTAATCAGTTCAACATTGCATAAACTTTGACACGCGTTTCGTTAAAAAATATAAACCAAATAGCACAATACAGCAGTATTATATATAAAAAATTTGAGCTAATGCTCACGAGACGCGCAAAAGCCTATAGCAGTTCCGGTTCAGTATTTTAGCTGAAAATTAGGGTGTTCACGCTAAGTTAATATACACATACCAAATTCTCTATCTGGATCGCGTAACGATAGTTCCGTGGCGCCACCTTGTGAATGATAGACTTGTGTCGCAGCCCGAAATCGCGAAGAATCCATAAAACCCCTATTTTGGCATTCAAGGTCATTCAAGGTCATTGAATTTAACGCTAATCGAGAGTTAGTGTACGACTTCCTATTAATGATTAATAGTAACCTAGACCCTATCTCGCACCGTTACTGAGATACAGCAACTTATTGTCACTTGATATTTTTGTGAATTAATAACAAAGTGTTTCGTTGAATTCCGGAACAGAAGAGGACTGAAACTAAATAGGCTTAAAATAGTAGAAATGAGAATGAATCCTGCCATGAAAAAGGAGATAAACTGGTATGTCTTTCCAGTAGACCTTATTAATCTCCGTGGATCAGACAAGCTAATCATTAAGTCATCACGCGGCAGTAAGATGATCGTTCGTAACTAGTGGGCGGACGCAGAGCAATATACATTTTAATGTATTGCGACTATTGGTATTGGTACTGTCAAAAATGTATGATGTACAGTGTAGGTCTACATTTTACGTGCAATATGTTTAAAAATCTTCGATACTAATGGTGGTTTGCTGTAGTACATAGTCATACAGCTTTCTATTAATATGTCTTTTAATGTCACGTTAGCGCAAATAATGCGGAAATGGATAAAAAAATACTAATAATAACAATAGAATGTTGTTTTACGATAAACACACAGGAAAACAGGCAGAAAATATTCTTGGCACGAACAAACGAAAACATGACATAAAATGTTTGAGAAACAAGTCGCTGTTGTCTGATTAACAAAATAGGAAAAGATAATTATATTAGTCAGGCAGAGCAAAGTAGTAGCTTTCAGATTAGTTTTTGTACAAGAGCTCGCAGAGTAGCAGACCGGCAAAAAAAAGATGATTTTTTGTATGTTATTCAAGCTTTGTTCTAACAGCAGTGTATACAGGACAGAATTTACTGCGGCAGACTTTAACTAATAAAAATTATGTTTGCAA
>Ga0209671_1002541_pt1 | contig 16822 bp, 12 predicted proteins | sample WorMetHERISLAND2_2_FD_187401 | JGI IMG/M metagenome (GOLD analysis project Ga0209671, IMG submission 187401) | Marine gutless worms symbiont microbial communities from Max Planck institute for Marine Microbiology, Germany - Olavius geniculatus... | ecosystem: Host-associated > Annelida >...
CTATTCAAGTATTTAAAAAAAATTTTGTTGTTTTTCCATCACTCAGTACTTTAAAAAAATTAATGCTTTGACAATTGACAGCACTAGTTTTAAGTGATAAGTTGACATATTTGTTCTAGTGGGGTCGTGATGCTAAGTGACTCTTGCTCTGTTAGTCCCTCATGTGTGGTTTATCTGTAGGAAACGTGTGTAGCTGCAGCAGCAGGGATGGTGTTGTCACTACAGATGTTAAATCAACAGATGCTGTGAACAGCATTAACGAGGTTTCACAACAAAGTCAAGTATTGCGTGATGAAAGTGTTGAAATATTCAGTCACATCAGTTCGCTGTCAAACCAAACGACCAATCCATTGTCCACCAATCAGGGGGTGCAGTCTGGCAGCGCTCAGCCTGCAGTGAGTCTGGAATCAAACACTGCAGACAGTGAAGCAGTAAACACCAATGCACTGGACAGTAAGTGCTTCCTTTCAGTCCAGAAAATGTTTTTGTTTTATATTGTCTCCATTTGCTTAATATTGCATTGTGGTCAGATTACATACTATGAGTAGTAGTAGGCTTTCATACTATAATTACACACAGCAAGTTTTGTTCTTGTTATAACAAATACAGTAAGTTATTGTTATGGATATAGACATTGTGACAGTGTTAGTTGTATGCTAGTTAACACTGCACTTTTTTCTCAGCTGTCATGCAGTACACTGGTTTTATTTTTTAATGCTGTGTTTTTGCAGTGCTCTAAATGCACTTTGTAGCTGTTTTTGTGTTTTTTTCAGTTTGTGTTTGTGTTTGTATACGGGCCATGTTATGTGAAATAAAATGATTGATTGGTGTATTTTTTATTAATTTATTGTTCAGAAGTACATGCCGTTAGAGGCAAGCCTTGCCTTAGACATGAGGCACAGTCTTCTGCTGCTGAAGTCGGCCATTTGCATGAAAGTCAAGAATCAGTTACTTCAATCCCTGAAAGTGTTCCTTGTGAAGACAATGTTGGCAAGTGAAATTATGACATTTGTTTTCAGCTGACTGTACTTAAGTAACAGTTAAGCTGTTGGCATGGTTGTCGTTGTCTGCGTGTTCATATGTTCGTTGTCTGTCGCAGATGTATTGCAGCTAAATGCTGCAAGATAGGGCCTAGGTTGCTATTGATCGCTAATAGGAAGTCACATATTGGCTTTAAAATGATCTAAAAATCATCGACTTTGGATGAACTTGAAGGTCACTGACAACCAGTATGCTGAGTACTGTCGGCTATCCTAGTTACAGCTGGGCTTCGTGTTGTATTTTTGTGTGTTAACTATTTAGGTCTATAGCATTAGCTAGAGGTAGTCATATACTTCATATGGACGTTGGGACTAGAGCTGGGGCTTAATTTCTGATCAGCAACTTAGAATTTTCTGAGTTTTTCAAGGAGGACTGTCAGGTTATTTTATGAAAGCACTCTCAGGTTTATAAAGTTGACAGCATATGTTTCTTTGTTCACTTATGACATAGCAAGCTTGTTGGGCACTTTGCCACATTTTTATGTCGAATTGTGTCAATTCATGAGTAGAGTTAATTGTGTTGTATGGCAATGATTAAATTTTCTTTCTGTCTGATTGAAAATGGACACCACGTGTCTTATGTGTGTTTGTAGATGAAGATGTCTACAACACGCTGTACACGGCTTGCAAGACGGGTAATGTTTCTGCTCTTAAACAAATACTTCACGACCTCAAACTGCAAAGTATTTCCACCGAAACGGCACTGGATGCGGCTGTTGCTGGGGAGTTCCCCGATGACCGTCAGGAGACTTTCCCACTATTGACTGGGAAAGTCTCGGCTGGCATATCTCGACTGTTGTGTCATCGTAGTCGTAATAATTTGACTACATTGCTTCACGTTGCATCACAGTCCAGTCACATGGCGGTAATACGCCTGCTGCTGCTACATGGCGCTGACCCGGCAATTAAGTATGCAGCGCTCTACTTCATTTACTTCATTGCTTTTATTAGCTGTTGCCTTCACAAACTCAACTCAAATTCTTAGTGTCATGGGAAGTCGATGACTTATTATTTTTGACCTTTGACACTATTGGTCTGTGGGATAGGAAGGGCATTCCGCCAATATGAAGGCTTCCTTCAATATATTTGTGCAAACTTAGAGGTTGAACTAGTAACTAATAAGATACGTAGATTATGTGCACCTCTGAAGAATACTGTTACTACTACATAGTCACATTTTCAGAATTTTTTTTAAGGAAAACCATGTTAGATGTATTATTCTGCATTTTTGCATTGCTGTTGTTTAACCTATGACTGGGTACGATGTTAAGTTGTTTTGAATGAAATTAACACTTCACACTGACGCTATTTATCAATTATCCAGGGATGGCAAGGGTCGTCTGCCGTATGTTGTTGTCGGTAACAAAGAGACAAGACAGGAATTTCGACGTTTCATGGCAGATTTTCCAGATATGTATGACTACGCTCGAAGCCAGGTCTATAACATTTATTATTTATTTTTGTCATTGCTATTTGCTTGTTAGTTTGGCATATTTTTTATTAAGATGTTTATAGTAATGATGATGATTATAATAGGGCCGTGACCAATGAAAAAAGTTTTTAATCGATTAATCTCCAAATGTTAATCAAAATTAATTGATTAATTGTAGGGTGGTTCTAATTGTTCATCAGGTGATAGAACAAACTGACTAATTTTTGGCTGTGATTGCAGCTATAGATGTTTTCGACAACACTGACCATGCTGTTTTTTATTATTAACTTAAAACTGCATTATTGTTTTGTATTGCTTTATAGATTCCTGGACCACTGACTGATGAGATGGTACAAGAGCGCAAAGCGAAGGCTGTGGAGAACAAAAAGTTGCAAAGAAAAGCAAAGAAAGAACGACTCAAGGTTTATTTTTTGTGCTGTGACAATTGGATTCTTTTCACTTATCATTCTGCCGCCATTGTATGCTTAACATACTAATTAGTCTGCCCGGAAGCGATGGCTTTCGGAGCGGACTTAAGTTTAACTGCGCATTTTTTTTAACGCGGGGTCTCCGAGATGCGTAGGCCAATCGGCGCAAAATTTTGCACGGTGATCAGCTCTAGGCTGAATTTTATAATGCTGGTCTAAAATTTCGGGGCCCACTCCAGAAAAATTTTATGGGCCAAAAACATGCAAGATTTGGCCCGATTTCAGACGACTTCAAACTTTGGCGGTGAATATCTCTGCAACGGATCAAGATATTCAAAATTGGACAAGTACATTTTGTACCACAATTCCTCTCGCGTTGGGTGAAAGAAGTCAGTTGAACTTTGGTCCACTAATCACGGAGATTAAGTGGTGAAATTGTACCCACCCAAATCGACTTTTTGGAGGACTATATTTCGGCCCTAAGGGGTGCTGCGCCCCCAAATTTTTACACACGCTACAGAATGACCAAGTCATACTAGCGCACTCCCCAACGGGGATGGGGGTCCCTCTTACAAATTTTTTCAAAGGGGGGGTCCAAAATTGGCTTAACTTTTGGCAAATTAGCCACAATAACTTTAAAGCCAAAGGGAGTAGCTTATTGAAACTTTGTCACGTGACGTAGTGCTAAATGGGGCCCATAACGTGCGTACATCTTTTGGGGGGGGCACCGCCCTCTTAAAATTTGAGATAGCGAAGAACGTTTAACATTCAGTGCGATTTTGGTCAACTTTGAGCTCGAATATCTCTGGAACAGATGGAGAAATCGACAAGTGGTAAACGGCGTTATAAACTACCGTCGCTCCCGCGTTGAACAAAAATTGGGGTGAACTTTGGTCCACTAACGACAACGGTTAGTTCGCTAATGTCTACCTACTCTAAGTCGACGCTGCGCTTCTGCGTATGCTAATGCGTTGGAGTTCGGGCCACGTGACTTTGCTACGAGGGGAATGTGAGGCCCCTAAATTGTTTCCCCACTTGGACTTAGGGCGCCGGGCGGACTCACGTTGGCTTTGCCATAAATTTCTAGTTTAGTCATGGTCCACAAATAAATCCAGTGGAAGCAAAGAACGTGGATCAAAGACACGTATACCAGTTAGCAGCACTGCAAGTCGCATTAAGTGCAATGCAAATTTGAACTGGAATGTTTAACCTTTATATCTTTTCTTTTCGTGGGAATACTTTCTACTACATAGTCACTTAGGGTCACACGAGAGTCAAACGGTTTTAGCAGTGTGCATGAGTGTGATAGACAGATGGAGAGACCCTGCTATGGTAGCAGTTGTCACAATAGCCTGCATCGTTGGTGCTTTTTATCTGTTCCATTGCTATAGCATAGCATGGGACAGATTATAAAATCACTTGTGTCTGTCTGTCATTCTGTCAGTCTGTCTGTAAACACTCCTGCGGCCGCAATTTTGATTCGATTTTGATGAAATTTTGCACAGTGATTCGGGGCCAGAAAAGTAAGATCGAGTTTGTTTGGGATAAAAATCTGATAACTCCTTTCCCTATTTTACCCCAATTTTTAAAAAAATTTGCATTATGGCCTATGGGGACTTCAAAGCAGTATAACTCGGTCCCCGTAAAAGATAATTGCGCTGTGTTTACCTACCCCCCTATTTTCGGGATCGGGCAATCTAATGGTGTCATTTAAATGTACCCCCTAACAACACCTGTTGCCATAGCAACCATTCAAAAGTTGCAACATTTTGCATTACAGCCAATGGAGATTTCAAAGCGGTATTACTCGGTCCCCGTAAAAGTTATTTGCTTGCTGTTTGCACCTACCCCCCTATTTTCGGGCCCAGGCTATCCGACGGTTTCATTTAAATTTTTGTCCCTGTTGCCATGACAACGAATTTTGAGACAAAATTGACTACAACTTGGCCCCCGTTAAAGATAATTGCACCATTTTTGCTCCTATCCCCCTTATATGCAGCTGCTAGGCTATATAGCGTGGCAGTGGGACAGATATCTCATTCCACAGAGCGTATTTCAATTACATGTAATAATTTACATGTGACCTAATAAATTACATGTTGTATCTGTTTGTCTGTTTTCAGGAGAAAAAAGTGGAGCAAGAGAAGAGAATGTTAGAGGAACAGCAGAGACTGGAGGAGGAAAAGAAGAGACGAGAATTTCTCGCTCTCAGTGATCGTGACAAGGTTAGTAGCATAGATTACTGTCAGTGACATTTCTTGACTTGATGTTTTTGACCATCTGACTTCGCAGCCACTTTGGATACTTAGGGCTGTCTGTTGCAACCATGATCAGTGTCTCAGAAGGAGTCAAAAAGAACTTTAGTTCTTAATACAGCATCAATAGAAGCAAATGATTAGCTGAGAGTGTAGTGGTCCAACACCTGCATTACATGAAATCTGTACTACTATTTTACCACTGCCAAAGAATGTAGGCCTACGTTGTGTTTTACCCGTCTCTTTGATCTTGGTAAAAAAACTTGATGGTCTTGGTAGAAAATTTTGAGTGCTTGTTCCATATTGTATTGATCGTTGTTATTATCATTTCCTGGGAAGCCGGTCATTAGTCAGAGCTTGGTGGTCTAGTTGTCAGCTACATTTATGATGCTTTTGTGGTTGTTTTGTATGGCAGAGAGCATTTGCAGCTGAACAGCGCTGGAAGATGCAGCAGCAGCAAGAACAACAACAACGAGATGCACCTGTTGAGAAGCTTAGCAGGTTGAACTCTGTGCTAGATTCTAATGAATTCAGTTTCGGGTACATTGTATTTCCGATTTTTAGCACATTTGTTTTTTACTGAAGAAAAGTGGACATATTGTATGGCAGACATCGGTCAGATTACAAAGAATAAGTGAAATAAATACATTATTTGGAGATTAAAACCCAGCAGATTATGGGACTTCCAAAAAACGGTTCTGTAACTAGTGTCCACAGAAATCTAGCAATAATCCGGTATAAGAAAACATCGTACAAGTGCATGTTACTTGATAATTGTTAAAACTGAGCTGCCATTACCTTTGACCAACAGCGTCCCACTGTAACTGTTAACTGGTTGTTGATTTGTCGTCGTTGTGAAGAATGATGGCAGAGGTTGTGACGTGTGTTTACAGTCGCTGCTGGATGTGTGGCTGCGACATGTCTGGCAAAGTTCCGTTCGAGTACTACGACTACAAATTCTGCTCCACGTCTTGCCTCAGGCAGCATCGGCAGACTATGTTCACGGCGTCATAAGGAGAAGCCTTGTTTGTCTCTGCTTTGAGGAAACGTCCAGACTGCAGTAATCTGTTTTCAATATGGCCACCATACCAGCGCCGAGTTAATGTACAGTAGTAACAAAGGTAGCAAATGCTGTGGCCCGACCTCCGCACTGCACATGTAGGACGTCCAGTATAACATTGTTCTGTTGGCCCAGAATTGGTTATTTCAGTTAGAAATGTACTGCCCTCACTGCAAAAGAGTCAGTTGCAGGGTTAGATTTCACATTTCGTCTGATAGAATAAGAATACTTGTGAAGATAGCTACCATCGGTGCTTTTCATAGGTTCCTGTGTGTTGCTGAACTTGGTTATTTCAGCTGAACTGAAATCAGGCCTCGATTTAATTTGTGTCACAGGCCCCACATCTAATCAATTCGGCTCTGCTTTACACGCTTCAGTCTTGAGGCGTGAGACCACACACTTATTTATTGTGTGTACTGGTGGACACACGCATTGCAAATGATGCAGATCATAGATGTAAAAAACGTTCCAGGAAAATTTTAAAAAACGTAAAAAAAACGTGGCAAGAATAAAACACGTTTAAAATGTTGAATAAAAAACGTTGGCCATAATTTGTTTAGCTTCTTGCCAAATGCCTAATGCTTTAAGTGCAGTATACCTGAAATTATAGATTAGATAGAGAGAACTTCATTTAATTTCAATTCAGCTGTGTGGTCATAAGACCATAGCATTAAACTAACTAAATACACTAGTTAAAAAACTTTTTATTTAGTTTATTTGGACTAACTAAGTAAATTACATCACTGTGACCTATTAATTCGTTTCTGTGGTCCCAAAAGTGCTTCACGAAGCTTTTGATGAGATTTTTAGTGCACGTTTTTAAAAATAAAAAACGTTAAAAACGCTAAAAACGTGGCAAGAATAAAAAACGTAACGTTTTTTTACATCTATGATGCAGACATTTAGTCAATTTTAACTGTTATTCATTATATGAAATAGTCATCAGGCCTGAAAAAATTCTGTGCCTCCCTTTGCCATCCGTCCCCAAGAAGCCTTGCATCGCTAAAATTTTTACTGGATCTTCAAAAATATTTCTGTAGCTTTTAGTTTGTTTTTAAGGTTTTACTGAAAAGAACTGTTTGCATCTAGTCCGTTATGCTGCAATGTCTTTACTTCTGTTCTCGTGAGTACTATTTAATATGAACTTGATTTTATAAGTTGCCCTGTCATATTGCAAAGAAAGAAATTGTCCCAAAAAATTCCCACCCCTGTCCCTAATTTTTCGCCACCTGAACCGGAAGCGCAGAATTTTTAGGCCTCATCTCTGTTATCATTATTGTTGCCTTTGCCGAATAACCAAATGTTTTTGTGTTTCTCTGACTTTGTTTGTATCCACGTTTCACGATGAGCTAAAAACTTGGGAGATTAAAAAAACTTTTTAGAGGGTTTTGGCCTGTCCCAACTCCCAGGGAGCAAGTGATAAGACCTATAGTTTTGGTAGCGACCCGGATTTTTTGTTTTTTTTCTGGATCACATTAGGATTCATTACCGTTACGAGACAAAATTCGCCAGGTCGGTGGAGGTTTAAGGTCTGATCGCCGGTTACGAGGGTCGTTCGATAAATAAGTTTACAAAATGGCGTCATTTCATTAATTCTTGAAATATGAAAAATTGGAAATATACGTTCTGTAAGGAATTTAATTCTGAGTACAATTTGTTAGTTTTATAAAGATGACGTCACTGTGAGGTAATTTATAAACATGAAATGCGGCGACGTTCGTACTGAAATAGTCCCGTAACGGACAGCGTGCCATTATTGTTTTTTTTGTGGCCAAAAGACTTAATGCAAATCAGATTCACTCTGTAATGCATCCATTGTATGACAACAAGTGTTCTACAAAGCGAACAGCACAAGTTTGGTGTAAAAAATGCTATCTGGGCAGAAATTTGCATCAGATACCGAGGTGCAATCAGTCGTTCGTCCGCGGCTCAGACAGCCGCCAGCATCGCTCTTTGCATCGAGCATTTAGAAACTTGTTGACAGATAGAACAAATGCTTGAACAAACTTGGAAGATATGCTGAAAAATAGAACTTTAATGTTTAACGTTTAAAGAGGTAACATTAACTTATTAAGTTTATTTGTTTTTTGCTCCTATGCTGGTTGTCACTTGTGAGTTAAGCTAAATTACTGGTGGAGGATATAATACACGAATAGACTGTTTTATTAACAGATGACGTCTCAGTAATGACTTCAGCATCAAAAAAATTTTCACCTGTGTTCAGAATTGAATTGCCAACAAAACGTATATTTCTTTTTTTCTATTTTAAAAATTACTGTAATGACGACATTTTAAAACTTATTTATCGAACGACCCCCGTAATCATGCTGATCGTCCGCTACGCAAAGCACGAGTTGCTTTGAATACACGTGAAGTATGTGTAGTGTAACCAGCATACTTAGACATGTGAACGAGAACTCCAAAGCATCTCTGAACTTTTCTCAATTGTTGGCAGTTTCTTCGAATTGAATTTTACGGTAAGTAGAAGGCTAACTAAGCAACATTCGCACTTCACATAGACCTGGGCATTAGTTGTTTAATACGACTGCCTCGTTACTTACTTACGGGCCAAGTGCTCGCTGGTAAAAAAGAAGTGGGAGTGTCACGTGAATACGTACGTCATAATGATCACTCATGCGGAACATGCGACGGCGACACAATGAGAACTGGTACTTGCGACTTTGCGAGCAATCCAGTCATCCTGTAAAGATGCGTCCACACTTGCGTAGGGCTGCAACTGCAACTTTTAAAACACGCTTACGCTGTCAAACAGGCAAGGCGCGCACTGGAATTTTTCTGTGGGAAACGACGGTAGGCGTAATATGTTATTGCATTGAAAATCCAATTAGGGCCTACGATGGATGCCCGGAAAGTGCTGTCTTGTCCGAAAAGGCTGGAAGTGTCAAAGAAAAAACTAGTCAGGAAAAAGGAAAAACTTGTTCATCATTAACTTCATGTTAGGAGCAACCTCAATGGCAAATATCGTCCTACTAGGCCAATTAGCGTAGACACGTAATAATCTTTAACTGGTGCATTTTACAATGCATTGTTATAGCCGAGTGTTAGGCTAATACCGATATTAAGTAATCATAAAATAACCACTTAGGCCTACAAGAATTACCAATGGTGAACAATAAAGTGGAAAACCTCAGGATAATGTACGACCTACGGATTTTAAAAAAACTAACTCAGAGATATTTGGTTGTGGACTACCAATGGGGTCTACCGGAACTAGGGGAATTTGTAGTGTTTGAAAAATGATCACTTAGTTTAAAGCATTTTACTCTTTCTGGGGAATACTGAGGACCTATGCATGTTCGTGGTAAGGAGGTTTGACATGAAAACTATAATTACGCTGTATTAAAAAGTTACACAACCTTACGAAGCTGTTTCGAGATCTTTCTGTGTTGCCCTTTAGCTTGGAGCCAATTTGGCAGAGAGTGTGAAGTCGCTTTTACTGTCTGTCACCTGACCAGGTAAAGTAAAGGCTGACTCTAATTCGCACGCACGGCGACGCTTGCTCAACAATAACTTGTAGAGCTGCGCTTCAGCTGTAGGCCTAATATGGTCCTACAGTATAGCGCATGACAGCGCTCGATGAAAGTTGAATCACGCTAGTTTGTTTACGTACAGTCGCAGCATTATTATATGTAGCGTGTCTAGTGGATCACGAAATCAGGTGAACATTTTTGTTGCCTGCATATAGTCTGCATTAAATTATACTGTTGACTGGCTTCTCCCCTAAGAGAGCTCTGACAATAGCTCTTTCCCATACCGATAAGCCTACATTATTCCCAATAACGGTATAGTAGGCCTAGTTGTATTACTGTGGAAGAAGGAAGATACTGTCGAAAAAATAATGTCAGCGTTGGATTGTGGGGAAACTTCTAATTATCTGTCCAATTGCTATAGCATAGCATGGGACAGATTACAAAATCACTTGCGTCTATCTGTCATTCTGTCAGTCTGTCAGTCTGTCAGTCTGTCTGTAAACACTCCTACGGCCGCAATTTTGATTCGATTTTGATGAAATTTTGCACAGTGATTCGGGGCCCGAAAAATAAGATCGAGTTTGTTTGGGATAAAAATCTGATAACTCCTTTCACTATTTTACCCCAATTTTTAAAAATTTGCATTACGGCCTATGGGGACTTCGAAGCGGTATAACTCGATCCCCATAAAAGATAATTGCGCGCTGTGTTTACCTATCCCCTATTTTTGGGGTCGGGCAATCTAACGGTGTAATTTAAATTTATCTTCTAACTACCCCTGTTGCCATAGCAACCATTCAAAAGTTGCAAAATTTTGCATTACAGCCAATGGAGACTTCAAAGCGTTATAACTCAATTTCCGTAAAAGATAATTGCGCGCTGTTTGCTCCCTCTATTTTCGGACACAGGCTATCCGACGGTTTCGTTTAAATTTTTTCCCTCCCGACCCCTGTTGTTATGGCAACGAATTTTGGGACAAAAATTGACTATAACTCGGCCCCGTGAAAAATAATTTCGCGCTGTTTTCACCTAAGTTTACATTTCTATGTTTGGGCCCGGGCTATCCAATGGTGTCATTTAAATTTCTCCCCTGCCGACCTCTGTTGCGATGGCAACGAATTTTGGGACAAAACTGACTACAACTCGGTCCCCGTGAAAGATAATTGCGCCTTGTTTGCACCTACCTTCCTTATACGCAGCTGCTAGGCTACATATAACGTGGCAATGGGACAGATACCTCGTTCCACAGAACGTATTTCTAGTTAAGCAATAAAATTGTGCGTTTGCATCTGAAAAATAGAATAATTTAACGGCAATAATATGAAAAAACTTAAACATTACAAACGCGCTGCTGCTTTTGCACTGAGGAAGGAACATGTTTTCGTTGTCAGAATTGCTGATATTTTCCTTTATTTCCAAGTTTGAGGTAGAGTTAAATTAAGGTGGCTGAATCTGTTCTTTACAATTTCATCTAAAAGATTGTTTTACGGGTCGTTGAGTGGGAATTTATAACTTTGACGACATTATACGCCAAACGAAAATCCCAGTTGTCGCTAGGATAGCCGACTTTACTGGTTGTCATTGACCGTCAAGGTCATCTAAGGTCGATGATTTTCATCTCATCTGATAGGGCGTATGCGATTTTCTATTAGTGATCAATAGCAACCTTGGCTCTATCTCGCACCGTTTAGCCACAATAGCGCGTACTGACCTTTAAGGTCATCCAAGGTCAATGATTTTTATTTAATCTGAAAGAGTGTATTTCTTTTAGTCATTAATAGTAACCTTGTCCTGTGTCTTACCGTTTCCCAGACACGGCCATTTTTAGCTCGGAACGTTCCATTGAAAATTGCGGCCACACCGCTGCAGACGGATACATGGTCACTAGTGACAGTCTATAGGAATTCGCCAGCGCCCTATCCGATGGTACATTCGCCGACCCCCTACGACTTACCGGCTTGTCACATTACGGCACGATTGGCATACCATAGTGCGTTATGACCCTTTAAGGCTATCAAAGTCAATGATTTTCATGTCATTTGAAAGCCAATATGCAAATTTGTATTAATGATCAATAGCAACCTAGGCTCTATTTTGCACCGTTTAGCTACAATACATCCGTAACAGACAGACAGACGACTACTTGTACCATAAGCTCGATCTTTACGCAAGTGCGGTCGGCTAAAACACTTGAACACTGCCGCTTTTTTGATCGGATGGTATCCGGATGTTTTGGTCCAATGACGTTTCGAATTCTGCACATTTCGCCCCTTGCTTTGACGATTCGTATATTAACAAGAACTCTGAGCTAATGCTCAAGAAACGCGCGAGAGCCTATAGCAGTTCCTGTTCGCAAGTAATCGTGGTCTATCTCCATCCATTTCGCTGCAATTCACTTTTCTGCAGCCGAAAATCGCAAAAAAATATCAGTAAAAACTCCTATTTTGGAGTTCAAGGTCATTTAAGGTCATTGATGGTGATACCACTAAAGAGCACGTTACTAGTATATTAACAAGAACTCTGAGCTAATGCTCAAGAGACGCGCGAGAGCCTATAGCAGTTCCTGTTCACAAGTAATCGTGGTCTATCTCCATCCATTTCGCTGCAATTCACTTTTCTGCAGCGAATATCGCAAAAAATCAGTAAAAACTCCTATTTTTGGAGTTAAGGTCATTTAAGGTCATTGATGGTGGTACCACTAAAGAGCACGTTACTAGTACTTGTTATGATAAGCCGCATGTTTGTGCCTATTCGCAACCGTTTTCACGCTAGACAAGCCAATAACAAAAAAATAACCATTTTAGGAGGGTACCCGTTTTTGACACCCGCATGCGCAGGCTTTCTTGGACGTAAGGGATCAAGACTTAAACTGCTAAAATCTACGTTTAATGCTGAACATTTCACACGCAGGTTTTTTTTATCTATCTCCAGCATTCTCGGCGAAATTCACTTTTGAAATATTTATCGCAGCTCGAAATCGCGAAAAATTTACTAAAATCTTTTATTTTGGGGGTTTAAAGTCATTCAAGGTCATCGATGTCGATATTCCTAAAAAGCTCGTCGCCAGTGCTTGTTATAATAAGCAGTATATCTGTGCCTATCTCCAACCATTTTCACGCCAGACGAGGCAATAGCAGCAAAATAACGTCTTTTATGGGGGTGCTTTTTTGCTTCCTCGTTCGTGTGGACCCTCACCCAGCGGCATGAAATTTTGTCAGGAAATACTAAAGACTCTAAGCTATCATATGGTGAAAACCCGAAGTCTCTATCGGGACGTGACGGACAGACAGTCAGACAGACAGACGGACGGACGGACTGACTGACTGACAGAATTACTTTTGATACGTGCTATAGCTATGCTAGCTTTCGCGCGTAAAAATACAAAAAGTAAAAGCCGGCGAAAACGGACGGACGGTGTAGACGATTGTGGCAAAGACGACGTCGTTTTCGCCAATGTCTTCTTCGTTCGTTCCTTCTTCGTCGTCCATTCGTTTAACCTGCAGTGTCGTTTTTCTCCTTTCTTCTGCCACCGTCCGTCGTCTACCCCGTCCGTCCGTTTTCGCCGTTGATCGCAATTTTTAGTGGGCGAAACGTCATAGATTCTAAACGTCCATAATTCGATCGTATCTCTCTGTATGTCGGTGCGACTGTCTGATTGACACAGTTGCGGACCTTGTCGAAACGGTCTAATATGCGGACGTCATACGACGAACTTCTGCAGTTACTTGGTCAGTGATCAACTGATCATTTTGGTTGGTGTGACTAAAATTCAGAAAGTTAGCTTGAAACTGCTTTTTCTTAGGAGTATCTCACACTTCGCAGCTTCAGAAGATTGGTCTCGTTGCACAGCGCGTGCCCTTGGTATGCTTCTGAAAGCATAATGACTGTTTGGTTCTTCGGTTTTGCTAACTTATTGTACTGGCTTATGTTTTCGGTTTAACTCTAAATTAATGTTTGCCTGTAGGCCCTAAGCTGTTTTCATAACGTAACTGACACTGTCGCCTTTCGGCTTAATACGATTTCATTGATTATTGGCCCGGACTTCTGAGCAAGTCGACCCAGGCGCCCCAGGAAGTGAATGCGAATTATAACAGCACACAACATAGCAGTAAACACGTCATTCGGGCCGCTGGAGAGGAGACAAACGTAACTATGTTAGTTCTTCGTGATCACTACATTAGCAGATATACATTCGCCTTCAGCTATGTTAAACTGCAGCTGGAGCGTGACGAATTCGTGACATGCAAGCCCCGGTTCAGCCCAGTTCAGTTCACTACATGCGTAAGCATTAATGTACATCTGACAAGAAGCCTATCTATCGTCGTGCCGCCGTTGCCAACCTCAACAACTAATACCGTAACAACGGCATGTGACCGCTAGTGGCACTTTGGCCCTATGATTACGCTGTGCACTTGCCGCGTTACGTTGCGTGCCCCGCAGGAGTGACCGCTGTAGAATAATTGCATCCGTTAAAGCAGTTTAGTCGGAGTAAAATGTAAATGATCGTTCTTCGACCATAAATAATTTTGCCAGCCTTTCCGGCTGTCGGCCCACGGATCTGGAACTAGATGCCGGAGCATGTGACGTCCGCCAAGATGTTGTGGTGGACATTTCGCCTGCGGCTCAAAGCACGACTCATTTCTTTTTTCGTTTCTGAACACTGACTAACTAATGGAACAATGACAGTTTTACTACCTTGGTCATTCTAAAATTATTTTGTTCGTTCGTTTGTTTCATAGCAAGTTTAGGATAGGCCTACAAACGCTTTGCCTAGAGCCCTAGACTTATTTAGTGATTAGTACCTAAGCCTCTAAGCCTCAGATTTTAGCTGACTCATATTACGTACCTCTAAGTACCCGTAAATAAACCTGTGTTGGTCTCATTCTGAAAAATTTAAAAATTTACAGTGTAAATTAAGTAGGTAGCCAAATCACAAAACCAACTTATTTTAACCATTTGTTCTTGCCTCGTCGTTAAAAACAAAATCATTCGGTAAGTATAGTTTTAATGCACAAGCCGAAAATATCGAATTAAGATGGAAGGTCGACGTGCATTGCGGCTTTTAGACTTGGAAAGTGACTGATTAGGCCTAAGTGGTTTTTGCGTGGCTCATTGTGTGCAAATCTAGTTCTGTGTACTTAGGTACTGCATATGAATATGTAGCGACATGCGTGACCGATCGAAGAATGCTGTCGTCCAGTCATTTTATAGGCCGCATAACGCGTCGTGTCCGTCGGTCTTTCATCTGTCTGTCCTGTACTTCGCTTGCCGGGCTTCGGAAACCTCAAGAAAAAAGCATATTTACCGTAGATGTTTATTAAATCGTATATTTGTGGCGAATCACAAACCACCAGTAAAAAGACATAAATGTATTATTACGTATTATGTACACATGAAATTAATTGACAGGTTTTACACATTTAAAAATGTAAATTTTGACAACATGGTGTCAAGTGTACACCAATGTAGTTACGTGTGTTTCGTCATTAAGACCAAATTCTGTTACTTCTATTTTGTTCAAAACGTCCTTTGTACCAAATGTTTAATGAGCTTTTCAGCAGAAAAATATTCGCCAGTTTGTGTGCAGTAAAATGCCACTTTTCCAAAATCCGTTAACGACCTTCTCCAATCTTGCAGTCCGAGTAGAATTACCTGTAATTTTTTTGTACTTTTTTATTACAAAAATTACATGTAAAATAATGCAAATGCGTTACTTTTGCTGCACAACGTTCTTCTTAATGTAGTCAAATCTCACTGTAGGCCTACATTGTGTAAGCCTGTAGGCCTACTCTTATTTGCACTCTAAGTCTAAACACCGTTGTGTGACTGCGCGTGTCTGTGATATTGAGTTCGTTCAAGTACATGTCGCTATGCTCTTTGTATTCGCTGTTACTGTTTTAATGTATTATGCCCAAACTTCACTACTTCGATTTTATTTGTTAAAATCTTGTTGGACAGCCAATCGTACAACAACCAAAAGATATCTTGACATGTCAAGACAATACAATGCAATATTTGTTGTGCATTAATTTTGTTGTAGGCAGGGGCGTCCATTTCCCCTCAGCACCAGGAAGCAATCTCCTCCCAACTGGGATACCTTCTCTCTTTTATTATTCTCCCTTCCCTTTCCCCCCTTTTTTCCTACCCTTCCCGTTCTCTCCCAACTTCTTCTCCCCTTTCCTATGTTTTCCTTCCCTTTCTTTTTTTGTATTGAGTGACAATTAGCCTCCCATTTTCCCCTTTCCCCCTCTTTTTCGCCTCAAAAGTAAGATCCCTTGAATCTAGCTAGGGGGACTAGGGAAGCGCTATAAGCTTCGCCAGCCGGGTCTGGGGCGGAGCCTCAGCTGAAATCGAATTTGGTGGATTTTAACCTATAAAATATGACATCTAGTGGCAAGAAATTTAGTTGTTGTTTATATCATTAACTGAACAAATTAAGTGCAGTTTAAGCAGTACAATGTATAGGTAAACAAGAATGGCTTGGCACCACAACCTTCAAAGTAAGCAACGCCATAGCCAGAATTTTTGCTCCTTTTCTTTACATTTCCCTTTTTCCTTTCCTTCTCTTGCTTTTTCTTTTCCTCCACTTTTTCTTTTCCTTTTTCTTTTTTTAAAAGAAAAACTTCTGAAATACAGCTAAGAGGTCTCGGGAGCGCTGTGAGCTCCCCCAGGGTCTGGGGCACAGCCCCAGCCGAGATCGAATTTTTTGCATATTAGCTTTAAAATATGACATTAGGAGGCAACAATTTTAATTATTTTTTTTGAGAATCAATTGCCAAAAGTTAGTGCATGCAGTTGAAATAATAAAGGCAAACACCGGTGGCGAAACAAATTTTAAAGTAAAGATATAAATGATTTTTAACTGTTGTACGCAAAACTGTCACATTAACTTCAGAAATTCTTAGGGGCTTGAACCCGCTACCCCCCCATTAAATACGGCTTTGAAAGTAAGGGGTTACAATTAATCTGCGAGCGAAGCGGATAGGGCGCTGGCGAAGCGAGCAGAAAAAATGGAGCTGTTGTATGCAGAATTGTCGCATTCTGTGCCACGCGTTTCTAGGCAATTTGCCGCCAAAAATGTTCCCCAAGTTTTCAATTTTTCACTTCCCCCAACTT
>Ga0209671_1002542_pt1 | contig 16818 bp, 11 predicted proteins | sample WorMetHERISLAND2_2_FD_187401 | JGI IMG/M metagenome (GOLD analysis project Ga0209671, IMG submission 187401) | Marine gutless worms symbiont microbial communities from Max Planck institute for Marine Microbiology, Germany - Olavius geniculatus... | ecosystem: Host-associated > Annelida >...
ACGTTAAATATCAATTTCAAATCATTTAATTCCCAAAAAGCACATCGATCCTTGCGCGAGACCGTGTCGTTTGAGCCATCGCATGCAAAAATCTGCCGAAGCGTCTGACCTGTAGGTGAGTTTCTGTAAAAAAGGTATATGTACAGCTACAAAAATTTCTGCGTATATTTCACCTATTTGCCGAGAAGCCCCCCTTGTGCAGATTTACATGAAATTTTGCATGAGGGGTCATCTAGCTGATGTAATCAACCGTGCCAAATTTTATCTCAATCAGATCGGGGGTTTTGATTCTGTGGGGGGTCGAATTTTTGGCTTTCCCATAAGAAAGAGAAGTCGCCGTTAACACATGTCTTCAGCCTGTGATATATACTACAGTCTTTGCACTTAAGTTTATACACAGCTAGCTAGAGATGAACGCTATGAAAACCTTTAGTCGCCATAAAGGTAGCACACAGACACAATGTAGAGTGCAAAACAGTATCAAGCTTCACACAATAATGGAAAAAAGAGACAAACAAAAAAATACACATCACAGTTCAAGGCTTCAACATTGTAAGATTTAGTTAGACAGACATGACACTTAACAAAAAACAATTTTCTCCAAAGTACCTGGTATGACTCAACGAGCTTGAATAAAAACAACAGTTTCATCTGTGCTGATCTTAAACATGTTCCAATAAACACACCTCCACTTGCTGAGTTTTTTTCTTGTTTTAATTAGTTTTCAGTTTTAGTTATCATTATCTCTTTCCTTTTTAGTTCTTTTTCTTATCTCAGGGTTCTACTTTCCCCATGACCAACAGTTTCATGATTTTTTTTATAGAACTGTACTTCTATTTTGGTTTCTATCATCTTATTTTCAACTAAAAACAAAAAAATCAGAAATCAGTTCTGCTTTGTTTATGTGCTAGATTAAACTGACAGCTTGTCTGACAGTTTTCAAGTGCAAATCTTTGTCATATCGTATTGACAACTGACATCTGCCTACACATTATGATAGCTGCTGATATGGATAGTCAGTAGTAACTCATTCAGTGACAGCTGCCAGACAAGCATCTGGACACAGAATGAATCTCACCGATGAACATATTTTAGCTCAGACAAATACTGCAGTCCGTATGCGACGTCTAATGCCATCTGAGTTAATCCAGCAGGACTCACATCTTCCGCTTCCTTTGTGTTCTGACCTACCATCTGACGTCTTGACAGCAAGAACGTCTTCAGGTCACCTTCAAAAACACATGCTTAGTTCATAAACACACTCAAACAACAGCAAAGTGGCATGTCTAATGGTTGACATGTTTTGGCTAATCAACGTAGATGTGTTGTACTTGTGCCACTGCCAGGCCTTAGGCCTTAGTCCTTCCTAAAACTAGCACATTGGGCAGTCCATTTCTTTCACTTTTCCCCGTCTGCTACCCTGACACAGATGTAGCTCTATGATATTTCCATACATTTGGTATCTCTCCATTATGTATCCTTCCAAGTGATGCATGGTCGACCTCGCTTTCAATTCTCATCAGGGTCCCAGTGGAGTACATGCATTAGCTCTTTTCGAGTTATCTACACATTGCACTTGGGCCAGGACTGGACTTAAACCCTGATTAGGCCCCGTTCGGTAAAAATTTGAAGCATGCACTTAAGTTTTATGTCACTAAATTCAGCACTACAACTGTATACAGTTTTGCTGCTGTTACCTGATTTGAGATACAGATTTCTAAATTCCAAAGGCATCTAAAGGCCAGAGAAAAAAACTAAACTTTTAAATGGTGCAACATGCCATAAAGAGAGCAGAAAATGATGTGCTGCTGTACATTCTCTGACATGTAGGTGTGGAGGTCCCTGTATCCCCTTTTTGAGGGCCCCTGTTCAGCCAAAGATGCTGAACATGCCTGAATCCACCTCTGACTGAACTCTGTTAGTAGTTAGTACCAACCAAGTCAAATGCCATAAAGGCATAAAGTTAACCTGAAAAACAAACAAACTAGTAAAAATGACTGTTATTGTGCCAGTTGGCCAATGAAAATGCACGGTATTCCACACAACAAAATGCTGACAAACTGCACAGCAGTCAGTAGATGACAGCAGATGACATACCATGTAGCATGAACTCCATGACGGCGTAGACTGGTTCACCCCGAGTACAAACACCGAGGAGCTTCACAATGTTCTTGTGGTCAAACCATTTCATCATCTCTGCCTCACTCAAGAAGTCCAACTACAACACATACAACACCAATGCAGTAATTCACAAACTTCACCCACAGATCATAAATGCCATTAAACAACGACATTGAATGTCATGCAGTCCTCCATTCAATGATTCAGTCATCCCAAATAATAAACTCTAATAAAAAAATAGTTAAACAAATGGCCTATTTTGTCCTCCTATTTCTCAGTACAGTGTCTGGAGTGTTCCCCTATTCCATGCTCACATTCACACTGCCCAGTGCCCACATTTACCACATTATCATAAAAGACTAAAAGAAGACACAAGTTTTGACTACGGAACAAAATGCCATCAAACATCAATGTTTATCTGTTTTTAATGTTTCAACGTACTTTCATGTTTATGCTTGTAAACACTAGTGTGAAAGTTAAGATAAATCTGAGTACGTGCGGTGGATAGTCTTTTTCATAAATGTTTGGATATTTTGAAACGTATTTTCATGTTGTATTTTTTAAAAGGTTGTGCTTATCAGCTTTCATCAAATGAGTAAATGATGATAATGATGATGATGATAATCAAACAAACAGCACAGCCTAGATCACCTTTGCCTCGATGTTAGACCCAACTTTGAGTGTTTTGACAGCGACTGCCAGCCAGCAGTCATCAATGAGTGCTTCTCCACCGTACACTGTGCCAAAAGCTCCTTCACCGAGTCGTCGATTCAACACGACCTGGTCCCGCTGTAACTCCCACTTGTCCAGAGCTGGCCATGCCTCCACTAGCAGACCGTTTTTCTCCTTGAACCGTTTCATCTTTGCATCATAACTAACACAACAACCACGCACAATTCTACTACTGTGAAGGAGTAAAGGCAGCTTGGTGGCATTACTGTAAAGTGTCAAACATATGGTAAAGGTAAAGGTGCCATAACCCAACTGGGGCGTAGGCGGGGTGCTCATCTCCCTTCCTTCTAAGGCCTTTGTACCCATAGGTGGATAAACCACTTAAGTCTGTGACACATGGCCAGTGCAACGCCAGACCTATGGTTGCCTTCCCAGCCTCGGATCATCACCGCCCTTTGATCGGTAGCAAATTATACTGCTTTATGACAGAGGTAGACAAGTGTGAACAACTTGCCTAAGGTCATTACCCAGCACTGTCCCGGTGCGGAGTCGAACCTGCGCCCCTGAGTAACCTCAGGATTACAAGTCCGGTACGTTACCGTTAGACTACCGAGCCACACATATGACCTGTGAAGAATTGGCTCAAAGCTTAACTTGAACTTAATTCAAGCACTGGTTAGAACTTAGCAGTACTAATAGTAGTAGTAGTAGCAGTAGTAGTGGTGGGTCATGAGGTCAGGAGTTCAACTTGTAGTCACGTCGCTATCAAGTGGTTAGTACTTGGACGCGTGACTCTCTGTGGACGGGCAAACCATCTTGGTACATAACCAACACCAACGTCAACTCAGACTTCCCTTCCTCCGAGATAGGCTTAGGTTACAGCGGTTGAGTGATCTCATACGGTAGATGATGCTCCATAGCTCTTTGATGGGAAAGCTGTACACAACCTTCAACTTTTAACCTTTCTTCACTGCGGGGACTTTTCTCAACTTCTTATGATCAAGAATTTGAGTCTAATGATGCAGCAGGGCTGTTGAGTAAGTGAGTAGAGTTAATGTCTCGCTCAACATATTATACGTCATTTGGGAGATGGTCACCCAGACAATCGCTTACAGTTGTACTGACAACAAAAATCGAAAGCAAAAAAAATGAAAAAACTGACTGACACAAAAAACTGAATTACAATAATTAACTACCCGATATGGAAATAAACAACAACACAATAATAATAAACAAAAAACTCACATACATGCAATCTAACTACAGCAATACAAACCAAACCAAAATCTTGGTTTAGGCATCAATCAAGAAATGGATTGAGCCTATTGTACAGCTCCTAGGAATCCCACAGGGCAGTGAGACTGCTGAGACTCACGCCAACAAAACAAACTAAAATTATGGTACAACAATTATTCCAAAAAAACTTTGTTTTTACTACAGGGTGGGCCATAAAAAACGTGCTACTTTGCTTTTGTCCATATATTCGACAAAAATCAACCGATTTTCAAAATTGTTTCATTGGTGCATTCTGTGGACAATTAGCAATAAAGCTATTATTGAATATTGCACCAAATGCTAACTGTGTCACTAAACTACATTGTGAAATACAACTGCAAAAAAAACTAACAATAATAGACAGCAAGTGTGCCGATAAACAAAATACACTTCGGATCAAAAAAGCAGTGAATGATCTGTACGATGCTAGACTTTGTTAGATCCGTTTCTTTGGATATCTGGCGTATTAAACAATAAGTTTGTTTCTGACCTTTGTGGTTTAGCAAACCTACCATTTCATTCACAGTGATCACGTTCTCTTCAGTACGTGTATGCTTCAGTCTGCCGCTCTCATGCCGTTGGTCGGTGCTGCATGTTTCCAAAATCAGTCTTAATAACATTCCCACGCTCTCCTTGTTGCAGTCTGTCTTCAAAAATTCTGCCGTTATTCTCTGAAAACTGTATTTTTTGAACCGGTACAAGTTCTAAATGGCACACTACATCACCGGTATATCTTCAGTGCATCAATAATTATTATTTACGACAAAATCATCTGATTTGGTTTACGAACATCAGAAATGTACATAAAACTGCATATATGTATAAAAATTTGTGAAAATTGTTTCACAATATGATTTTTTGCATATGTATTATAGTGATTTTGGTGATTTTTGACAATTTATGTTTCACATGGTAATGTAGTGACACAGTTAATGTATGGTGGGATATTTAACAGCAACTTTATTGCTAACTGTCCACAGCATGCAACAGTGAAAGAATTTTGAAAATCGGTCAATAATTGGCGAAGATATAGACAAAAAAGTGGCACGTTTTTTATAGCCCATGGTCTGGAAATGCAAACATGTAACACCATATGACAAACAAAATTCAGTTTCTACTACACACCTTCTTTTAATGAAAATGATGGCAATGCACATTATCATGACAAAGCCACAAACTCCAATCAGATTGGCAACTACAATCGCCGTGTCACATTCGACGTTCAGCAGCTGACGAAATCCTTCCACACTGCACTGCCGCGGTGCTGCAAACATGGTCCCAAAACATCATGACAATTAGATCATGAATATCATCTGCCAAAGACTGCTTAATAAATAAGAAACACATGTCGACCCAATGTTGACATATTACGCCTACAGCAGTGCAACTCTAACCCTAACCCTAACGTTTAACCCTGTGAACTAAAATAATTGTACACCGATTGCTCCTGCCCTGGAGAGGGCATGGAGAACTTTAGACATATGATCAAAAGATCATGTATTCGACTCCTCGAGCTTAGGTGCTTACTACTTGGAAAGGTGAATGTTTGCTGACAGGTATACCATATACGTATATATCCAACACCAAGATCAACTCAACCTTTCATCCCTCTGAAATAGAAAAATCGAGTATCAGCTGGCGTTAAGGCAGGGCCTGTTCACCTACGTCAGATGGCAGGTAACAGTGTTGTAAGAACGACCTTCAAAGTCTATAGGAAAAGGCAAACTTTGACCCTCAGCCAACCAAAAACCCCTAAACCGATCGTCACCAAATTTGAATGGTGTGATTACATCATGGATGCCTACCACCAAAAGAAATTTGGGCTCAATCCGCCCAGGGGTTTTTGCTCCCCATATAGATGAAATATACACCCCTCCTGTTCGAAATTTACTACACTTTTTTTTGGTTCTTCAACTCGCCTACAGGCGAGTCCGTTAAACCGATTTTTACGTTTAATATGTCAAATGACACGGTTCCGTGCAAGGAAGTGCCTTTTTAACGTTACAAAATAAAAATTTAATTTTTGACTTATATATTCGAAAAATTTGAAAAAATACAATGGCACGTATGGAAAAAATTTTAAAATTGTATAAACTGTCATAACTTCCGTTGTGTGCAAGATAGAGTCGTAATTTTTGGTTCAAGGATAGGGTTTTCGAGGTCGGTGACATTTATATTTACTCCCAGTTGACCCCCAGCCTCCACTGAACCCCGTTGCCATGGCAACGAAATTTGGGACAAAATTGGCTATAGCTCGACTTGTGTAAAAGATTTTAGCAAGATTTTTGTGCCTACAGGTGGGTTTTCAGGGATGGGCCATCGAATGCCGCCAATCACATTCTCCCCAACCAACCCTCATTGCCATGGCAATAAAAGTTGGGATAAAATTGGCTATAACTCGGCTAGTATAAGAAATTTTGGGGAAATTTTTGCGCCTATAGAAAGGTTTTTATTGATGGGCCATCGAATGCTGCGAATCACATTTTCCCCTGACCGACCCCCGTTGCCATGCCAATGAAATCTGGGACAGAATTGGCTATGACTTGGCTTGTGTAAAAGATATCTGAAAGATTTTCTGCATCTGTGGGGGTTTTCGGAAATGGGCCATCAAATGCTACTAACTAAATTTTACTCCGACACATCCTTGTTGCCATGGCAACAAAATTTAAGACAAAATGGGCTATATTTTGGCTTGAAGCAGCAGCAGCAGTAGACACATCCAACGTTCTGTACCCGACAGGAGGTATACTGCTCTGCCTTAAAAAGGTAAGAGGTAAAGATACAGATCTTGCTATTGCGCTTTTACATGTGTCAGGCTGATTCCCCGACTTTTGGCAATAAAACAGCAAATATATATGTAAAACACTTACCAGTTTACAACTGTGTAAAAACGATGTGATGATATCAGTCCTCTAAAACAGCAAAAATAATTTGGGTAACCTTATGGCGTCCTTACGAGCTGACTTTAGTTGGTAATCACTAACATAGTCTAAAGCAGGGGTCTCAAACTCGCGGCCCGCGGGCCGCATGCGGCCCGCGAAGGTGTGATTTGGGGCCCGCGTCACATTATCTAAAATTCAAAAAAATTTGTGATAAAATAAGTCGTTTTATTCATTTTACGGCATTTTTGTTTTAGTGACTCAGCCAAATTGCTACTTTTCTCACTTGCGTTGAGTTTGGCGGAGCCGCATGCTGGTGCTGATAGTGACCAACGTTGGCGCCAGACAGTCGGTCTCCCTCCTTCCTTCTCTGTCTGTGTCTGTTTCTGTCTGTCATTAAGCGGCCAGTCGCCGGTGTGGGCTCTTGACTCCCCCCACCGTCAGGCGTTGTTGTCAAAACGGTTAACTTCATACGTGCCAAGGGTCTCAACCACAGACAATTCACATCATTTTTGACCCTTTTAGACACGGAGTACGGAAAGCTACTGTATCACACTGAAGTCAGGTGGCTCAGTAGAGGAAAGGTGTTACAGAGATTTTTCGAATTAAGGCAGGAAATAGCATTATTCATGGCTATGAAAGACAAGGATGTGCCTCAACTTAGTGATCCGACATTTCTCTCTGATCAGGCTTTTCTGACAGATATCACGCAGCACCTGAATACGCTAAACTTGCAGCTGCAGGGTCCAAAGCAGGTGATTATTCTGATGTACGACTGCATCAAGTCCTTCAAGTTTGTGGGCAAAACAGCTCGCAGCTGGCAACTTGGCCCATTTCTCATCTCTTCAGGTGGTAAGTGAAGTCGAGGCACAGCGCTTGAAAGATTATGCAGATGTCGTTTCTGAATTACTTGCAGAATTCAACCGACGTTTTCAAGAGTTCAAAGATCTTGAACCACAGTTTGCACTCCTTGCCACCCCGTTTGCTGTTGACGCAGAAAGCGTTTCCGAAGAAGTCCAGATGGAACTATTAAATTTGCAGTGTGACATTGTTCTTAGACAGAAGTATACGGATGTTGGTGTTCCTGGGTTTTATACGTTCCTTTCGAGAGAAAATTAATCTAATCCGAAATTAGTCTCTGCAGTGGCCGAAATAATGGCAATGTTTGGCAGTACGTAGGCCTACGTTTGTGAACAGTTCTACCCATCAATGAAGATCAACAAATCCGCCTTGCGATCAAGACTCACTGATGAACATCTGCATGCAACATTGCGATTGGCTACCACCCGTAATTTCAAGCCTGATGTCAACTTTTTGGTTGCTGCCAAATCAGCGGGCAGAGTTCGTTGGAGACTGAGCACAACTAAAGTTCTGAACTACATACTGTAAAAGTAACTATATCAATACTTTTGTAATTTGTATTATTTACTGCTTTTATTGCATTTTGTCGTCTCTAAAAGCACTGCGGCCCGCCGACTGAGTGATATCTTACAGTGTGGCCCGCATCCCCAAATGAGTTTGAGACCCCTGGTCTAAAGCCTTCTTCATTTAATGTTACTTGTCGTATTAGGCCTACTTGCCCAATGGTTACCAATTTGGCCGAACTGCCCAAAATGTGCACCGTAAAACAACAGATAGGCCTAAGCGTATAATATAAGCTTAACTAATGTAAAAGTTTGCGTAATGACAATATGGTGATCTCATATAGCTGCTTTCACTTTGGACCAAAATACAATAGGCCTGCTGCATCGGATGGTCATTGCCATAATAAGCTACTCAGGCTAAAATTGAGTGCACTAACAGCGAATGTAGGGCCAAGACGACAGCCGGATCATTCATGCATGCGGTTAAGGCCTATAAATGGCAAGCACACGGATAAGTTTACATTCTTCTTAGACATCAACAATGTCCAATCACTTTATTATCCAGCCGTCCATCTGTGCATTCTACACGCGTTCACAACTCAAGCAATAAGGCATAAAAATCCAAGATTGATGTAAATGTTTTATGGCACAGTAGCTGCTACAGCATCTTTCAGCTTTAAGGTGTCTGAAGCTGAATATTGTGTCGGCACAGTGTCATATTTTCGTTTCCTCTTTAGGCCTATCATTAGCTAAGCCATAGGCTAACAGAAACATTTTCGGCTGCTACGCTAATCGGTAAAAATTGGGCAAATAGGCCTAATGTGACAAATAACATCAAATGAAGAAGGCTTTAGACTATTTTAGTGATTACCAACTAAAGTCAGCTTGTAAAGACGCCATATGCATAGCCCCATCTAAGGTTACCCAAATGATTTTTGCTGTTTTAGAGGACTAATATCATCACATCGTCCTTACACACAGTTGTAAACTGGTAAGTTTTTTTACATATATCTCTGTCATGGGTTTCCAATATACACCGTAAGCCATAGAAAACGTGCCACTTTACTTTTGTCCATATCTTCGCCAATTATTGACCAATTTCAAAATTCTTTCACTAACACACTCTGCAGACAATTTACAATAATGTGATTGTTATACAAGGTGGTCCATAAAAAATGGCATAAAGTTTATGGCACCATAATTTTGCAACCGTACATCAGAGTAATGCAATTTTCAGTGAAATGTTCAGAAAGAAATTGTTTACATGACTAAAGTCATTGTTTTAATACAGCAATTAAATATTCTTTGGTTTTGCCACTGTCATGTGAACTATTCAAAAACAGTATTACCTTCAATGTACCTTGGTCCATAAACGTGACAAAACGTGCCACTATTATTTTTGAATAGCTCCATGAAACACTGGCTGATTTTAATAATTTTTGGCACACGATATTAGGAAGAAACTTGATGCAAATGTCTGTCACCTTAACGATGTTGTTACACTACCTTGTGAAATGCAGAAATCATAGTTTGGCCGTTGACAACAATGAATTCATACTGGGTAGCGTACACGTCGGCTCAGATTGGCAATTATTATCTCCCAAAAAGTCGCACGTGTCACATCACATTATCCTCATTACAGCATGTGCTTAAAATGTCCACCTACTGCACGAACACAAGTGGTAGACGTTGACACCACTTGCTAACAGCATGTTCAATAACTGCGTGTCTCAAAGTGGCCCACTCACTGTTTATGCATCATTTCAGTTTGTCGACTAATGGTTTTAAAAAAAGACCAAGTAACAGATTTTCAATGATTTTGTGGTCTCAGTAATTTTCAGAGCCGATGGATGCAAAACTACAACTTCTGCCTTTCACAAAATAGTTTAGCAACAACATTAATGTGAGGTGGCCAAAACATTTGCGTCAAGTTTCTTCTTAATGTTGCTTGCCAAAAATTATTAAAATCGGCCAATGTTTCATGCAGCTATTCAAAAAAACATAAGTAACATGTTTTATAGACCACAATGTCGAGGGTAATACTGTTTTCAAATAGTTTACTTGCCAGCGGCAAAAACAAAGAATATTTAACTGCTGCATTCAAGCACTGACTTCATTCATGTAAACAATTTCTTTCGGAACATTTCGCTGAAAACCGCATGACTATGTGACGTACGGTTGTAAAATTATGGTGCCATAGACTTTGTGCCTTTTTTTGGACCACCCTGTATATCCCACCACAAGGTAAATGCATTTCTACACTACCTTGTAAAATATAAATGTAAGCAAAAACTAACGATAATAACAAAAATTTAGGTAAATGAAAAAAACGCTTCAGACCAACATTGCGATGGTGGTATGACACTAGACTGTGTTATAACAGTCTAGTGTTATACAGACCATTCACTGCAATGTTGGTCTAAAGTGTTTTTTTTTCAATTTTACCAAAATGCTTGTTTGTTATTGTCATTATGTATGCATATTTCATTTATATTTCACAAGGTAGTGTAGAGATGTATTTAAGGTGTGGTGGGATCTATTAATAATCACATTATTGGAAATTGTCTGCAGAATGTGCCAGTGAAAGAATTTTAAAAATTGGTCAATAATTGGCGAAGATATGGACAAAAGTAAAGTGGCACGTTTTTTGGCCCACCCTGTAGAGTGTAGAACTATGCATATCCTTTCTGGTGAACATTCACACCTATCTTAACTTTACTATGCCTTTATTTAATCAAGGTAGGAGCCCATACAGGACACATGAACAGACATGCAAGTCACATGATGCAGACTATTAAAATGGCCACATAATAAGTGAACGGCACAAAGAGACATGCCTGGAGTGCCATCCGATGGTGGTTTTCCGTCTTCTGTTATCCACTGAATCCTGCTGTCATGTAGCGTCATGCAGTCGCTGGCATTGCGGTGAATGTCTGCCAAGAACTGACCAACAAACTGAGTCTTGTTGCCGATGAACTGGTTAATGCTGATAATGCCAGTACGATCAGCTCCGGCAAACTGCACCGGCCCAGATGCACCGGAGAACTGAGTGTTGTTCAGAAAGTACATGAATCTCCTGCAGACAAGCAGCAAATGGCAGCAACTTTCTGCAAATGCGGGTTTAAGATTTATTCAAATCTGCTGTGACTGCTAGACAAAAAGCTTAATCTGATACTGACTACTGACAACATTCATCATTGGGTGCTTGGTCGCATACTGATTATGATGCTGGAGTAACGATCAAAAAACTGCAAAAATTGACTCCCGGGGTCCCTATCAAATGGTTACTACATGGATGGGTGACTGTCTGCAGGACAAAGTAGGTCACAAAATAAATTCATGTCATCTTGCATTATGTTTCCTACTTTTTCCTCTTATCTCTCAGCACAGTGTCGGCCTGCAGGGTTATAAACACCCATAATCTCACTCCAGTCAAGTGTGACGACTAAAACGCGTCTCGAGTTCGCTTATAACATGCATGTTCCAGGCAGAACACACCATCGATCACAGTCACAAAAAGCACATTTCATCGTGGTCAATACACTCTAGACTCTGATAAACCATACTCATAATCCTCAAAGAGCAAGAAGACCCAAAAGACTGTTGCTGAACTTACTGGACAGTTTTATCTGTGTGAATGGACTCGAGTGCCGAGGGGTCTTCAGTGAGTAGCTGGTGCAGTGCAAGAGCACATACAAACACAGCATCATAGGCGTACGTTGCGTATGGTGAGAACTCCCATTCCTGTGTATAACACATAGCACCATCACCTGACGTCCGCTACACAAGCTACTAAATATTATCGTATACCAAACGCTCCTATCTTGGGTTACTTTCTTCATATCAAAAAAATCTTATTTTCCATCAAGTCGTCTACCGCCTGTATCTGTCTTCTTCCTCCAATCTTTTTTTCATAAATTTGCCTTATATTAATCAACTTTATTCATCGAAAAATTTGATAGCATCACAAACAAACAAAAAAAAACAAACAAAAAAAAAGAAAAAACTTATCACATCAACAGAAGAAGCAAAATTATCAGGCAGTTTTTACGCGCGACAGCAGGTACTGCTGTAGCATGTCTTAGCCATCGCAATTCTGTCTGTCCATCCGTCTGTCCATCTGGATCAGTCAAAAACGGTGCAAGCTACGATCATCAAATCTTCACCATCGGCTGCCTGGAAGACTCTAGTTTCAGGAACCTTAAAGCTTTTCCATAAATTCGAAGGGGGCCACCCTGAACGAGGGTGCTAAATGAGAGGGAGTGGGCAAAATTTGCAATTTTTAGCCAATAAGTCGCTGTATCTCAATAACGGTGCAAGATAGGGCCTATGTTACTATTAATAACTAATAGGAAGTCGTACACTGGCTCTCAATTGCCACCGAGAGCAATGACCTTGGATGACCTTGAATGCAAAAATAGGGGTTGTTATGCATTTTTCGACGATTTTGGGCTGCAACACACATTTCAAGAGCGGCAGCATTCACGCAAGATGGTAGCGCCATCTGGCCTATGTAAATACATTGTACCCAATGTAAGTTGCTGAATCGATGAACTTAGATTTGTTCGCAGTGGGCCTTCAAACATGCACCGCTGTCGCGCGTTCCCCTTTGCGTTAGCTAGACTTTTCTTGTTAAAAAGGTCATGAGTTTGACTCCTGACTAGTCCAGTACCAAGTAACAACTCTAGGGAAGCTGTTCACACCTACATGATTGTGTAGGTGCAAGTATCTAGTGGTTAGTTTTGACCTGTAACTTTCAGATTATGGTTTGATTCTGTTCTCTTCTCCAACAGCTACTACCACACTACTACTACTACTACTATTAGGCCTACTAGTCTTACTAACCAGTGCTTGAAGATGTTCAAGGTAGGCTTCGAGCCAATTCCTCACAGTGCAGTTACCAACAATCTGTGAGTTTTCCTCTCCAAGGAAAGCAGTCGTCAAAACAAAATGACCCTGAACGGCTGACAACATCTCAGCGGAGGTGCAAGGAACTTTCTCCATGGGAAAAGCCGCATTGTGTTTGTCAGTGTCCCACCATTGCTCTGTGAACCAAGCCGGTAAAAACCATACGTAACCATGCTCCGCCGTCATTCCCTGTAATACAAGCAAACTCAAAAAACCTACTCACACCATCAACATCATAGCTGAAAACCTGAATTTTAAAGAAAAGCCCAACCCGATAAATTTTATTGGACTTCATTTTTTCCAGCTAAACCCATTTTGTAACCTGACGAGTTTCAAAGTTTTCATGAGTTCAAAGTTATTAAAATTAGCACAACTAAATACTGTCCACAAATAAATGTCCAAAAATTGTTACACTTCGTAGGTCAAAAGTTTTTAGATTCAACCTTAATAAAACATTAAATTATTAGTAGAACAAAAAACTGAAATTTGATCAATTCAGAGTCGTGCTATGACCACCATCGTAAATCTCTTTGTACAAATTGATAACAGTACATCAGTTCAACCACATGGACTCAAAATGGCTGCAGGTCACAATAATGCACTGTGTGCATTAAATCACATTAATATTTCAAAAATTCTGGCGTTATAAATTTACACCAGCCAATAAATAATAGCACATTAATTTAACCAAATGAACTAAATGTTGACTGAAAGCACAACCTGTTACTTAAGCACAAGCCTAATCTGTGGCAGAGTACAGTGCATAGGCAAGAAGATGAAAAGCTGCAAAGTTACCCTGCGGTATGCTTCACACAGTACAGCTCTTGCTGAGGTCTCATAAGCAGTCAGTATGACTATCTTGACGTCTTTTTTCGCCAGCTCATCAACATACTAACAACCACATTCAGCACACGTGAATTAATATTTTGTTCTACAAGGGTCATCCCAAAAGTTTCCGGCCTCGACATATTAGACAACAATATTTCCTACAATCTATACATCAGTGAAACATACATCTTTCACTGACTCATACGAGTCTGCTGCGGATATGACGTAATTGTAATTTATGACATCATAGATCATTAAATAGAAACGATTTTTAGCGCCAACGAAAGAGGCTCGAGTCATTGATGATCGTGGATAGCAGACATCACCATGATCAAATTTCATATTTTAAAATAGATATAGTCACTGAGAGTCAAGTCATTATTGTACGCATAGTGGTCTTAATGTGTACTAAGTCATAGTCGTGAACAGCCAGATGGTTAACTGTAGACTTTGGACTAAGGTGCAGTGCTGCTGAAACAAGATAATGTGCATATGAAGACGAAGTCTGTCCAATGCATTTTCACAGTTTACAGTTTATGTCCATATAAATATAATCAGTGACCTGTTTAGACCTATAGAAAAAAATCAAACAGTTCAATTTCAAATTGTACAGCAGCAACGATCCTTTCATTTTTCTGTGTTATTTTAACTAAACAATAAACATTGTCAGTTACGCGACCATTTGATTCGTCACCAGCGCTTTACTATAAAAGGTCCATTGTCACCATGCACCGTTATAAAGATATGGCGTCTCAAAGATAATGGGGTCACGAGTTTGTCCTTTTAAGGTCACGTGACGTCATCGTGACCTTAAAAGGTCAAATGTTGGACGCACACAGGTTGACATGGAAAAAAAGAAGGAAGAAAGGAAAGAAAACAAGAAATTTGAGCCTAATGCTCACGAGACGCGCGAAAGCCTATAGCTGTTCCGGTTCAGTAGTTCAGCTGAAAATTGGGGTGTTCATGCGTGTTAGAGTGGAGTCAGGTAACACTCTGGTCATTTGCAGAGAGATATGTATCCTCGAGTGATTAGAATGTTACTTGAATGGATTCAAACACTGTTTCCCGTGTCATCACAGGCTGAACGATAGTTCAAGCTGTGTGTTAACGGTGACTTCTCTTTCCTATAGAAAAGCCAAAAATTCGACCCCCACAGAATCAAAACCCCTGACTGAATTAAGATAAAATTTGGCACGGTTGATTACATTGGCTAGGGGACCTGTAATGCAAAATTTTATGCAAATCCCTCCAATGGGGGCTTCTCGGCAAATGGGTGAAATATATGCAAAAATTTTTATTTATGTATGCCTTTTTTACGCGTGAAAGCAGCTACTGCTTTCAGTGCGTCTTAGCCATCGCAATTCTGTCCGTCTGTCCATCCGTCCGTCACACGCATGGATCAGTCAAAAACGGTGCAATCTAGTATCACCAAAACTTCACAGTCAGCTGCCCGGAAGACTCTAGTTTCAGGAACCGTAAAGCTTTTCCATATATTCGAGAGGGGTCACTTCGAACGAGGGCGCTAAATGAAAGGGGAGTGGGCAAAATTTGTGACTTTTGGCCAATAATTCGCTGTATCTCAGTAACGGTGCGAGATAAGGCCTAGGTTACTATTAATCACTAATAGGAAATCATATACTGTCTTTCGATTGGCGCCAAATTCAATGACCTTGGATGACCTTGAACGCCAAAATAGGGGTTTTTTTTTAATGTTTTTTTGGCGATTTCGGGCTGCAACACAAGTCTATATCAGCCACGGTACTATCATTATGTGCACTTTGGCATGACTGTAATAAAGGTGTTTTATTTTATCCCAAATTTCCACAAATCTAACTTAAACAGCGACAGATTTTCGTTGTACGATTTCGTTGTATTGTGAGCACAATAATTTATTATTTAGTACATTTCTGATGCACAGTATTTGGCGAAACGGCTTGCATAGGCCTATCTTACAGCGTAATTTGTGATATTTTGTTCGATGGTGCTGCCACCTTGGGAATCGGTTTACAACGCCCAGCACTAACTAACACTGATTAATTGAGTTGTTATATTTTTACTAGAGCTGTCACAGTTGACGCGTTAATTAATGCGTTAATGCGTTAATAAATTAACACGCGTTAAAAAAATTAATGCACATGCGTAAATTTCGTGGGCTCCATGCCAAAAACATCTATGTGACAAAAATGCACAAAACACGATTTTAATGCACACACCATCAGCGAGGTATGCTCTATCATTTCCATAAGCATTTATGTGCAGAATAGGTAGGAAAATTTAGGAATAAGCTATTTTACAGTGACTTTTGCCAAAACTCACTAAATGTAGAGTGTGCATGCCAGAATCATCTATGACGCCTTGGCCGCCTGTGTCAGATTCTGTGCTCAAAACGTAGTACTGACAAAAAGCATTCAAGTGATCATGAATGATTCTAGGATGCTTGCTTGCAACGCATTAGCTGCACGTAAGTGCACATAAACGTTTGTGGAACGCTTACTTTGTAACTGAATGTAGTTAAATTTTAACATCCAAGATCCCATGCATTAGGTAATCTTGCCTACTGAGTACTGATTGCAGTAAGTGTTATTTTCACCGATATTACTTACTGCTGTCTAACTTGTCATCTATTGCTCAGTAGCTATAGTAGTTGGAGGAGTTGCGCTGTATGTTAAAATAATTTTCAACATGAAGAGCTTCCTGATATGAAAATTAATTCATCATGTTTAAAAATTGAAAATCTGTGGATGAAGATTAAAAAGTGTGGTGTTAATGAC
>Ga0209671_1002543_pt1 | contig 16818 bp, 8 predicted proteins | sample WorMetHERISLAND2_2_FD_187401 | JGI IMG/M metagenome (GOLD analysis project Ga0209671, IMG submission 187401) | Marine gutless worms symbiont microbial communities from Max Planck institute for Marine Microbiology, Germany - Olavius geniculatus... | ecosystem: Host-associated > Annelida >...
CGCCCGCTATGGGGCCGTCCTTGCAGTTGAGTACGTGCGTGCTGTTTTGGGGCTTTCTAGGTCTGTGCAAGGCGGCAAGGGATCCTTACGCCACTTGCCAAATATCAAGTTGATCGGACAACAGGCGGCGAAGTTATGGGGATTTTTCGCCAACAACGCAATTAGCCGCCGTGACCTTGACCTTTGACCCTTTGACCTTGAAATTGGTCCACGGGGTGCTGCTGTCCCAGGGACCCTTCCTATCAAGTTTGGTATTCGTAGGCCTTTTCGTTTTCCCTCTAGGTGGAGGCACGGGACAGACAGACAGACGGACGGACAGGATCAACACATGATGGGGCCTCCTTGTAGGAAGGACGGCCCCATAAAAATTGATACCAGACTGATTTAATTTACTGTTCCAAAGTTTCACTTTTCTGCCGTCTTATGGTGTAGATGCCCCTGTTGACTACTATGACTGGGGTGATAGTGTTCAGTGATTGAAATGTCAGGAGAATGTTGTTATGTTTTGTTCCTTGATCAGTATGTGATGATCCATTGTTAATAATAATGTGATGACTGAGTATTAATAGTTAGTGATTCTGGTAAGTCTGCGCTGTTTGTTGTTTACACGTTGATGTTTTGTTGCTGTTTTGTTACTATGAGACGTAATGATGACACGTGCCAGCTTTGTTACTATAATTATCCTAATCGTTGGCTTTTCTGCGACTTAAGTCAAATATAAAACATCAATTTGGGTAATTGTTTTGATTAGTAATTGAATGCGTCATTTGAAAAAGACAGTTAAGTCCAAATTCTGCGAGTATATGAGATTAGTAAGTAACTATGTAAGTAAAGTGTAAGTATATAGAGCGCATACTCGAAAAAATTTGATGTGCTTAATATATATTTGTCGGTATTTCACAAATTAGTACGTCTTCAGATGACGTTTGAAAATGTTAACACGATCACAAATACTGTCAAGTAGCTAATTCCAAGTCAGCGGGTCCAAAACAGCAGAATGCTGATGGTTACTGTACCAAAATCTTCCTTAGTCTAAGCAGTGTTGGCTACAGTAGAAAAGGGGCATAAGTACATCTACTGGACTTACGCCTTTTTCAGATGACGTATTCAATTGTTGTGCGAGTTATTGTTATACAATTCATGGAATATTCAGCATAATGTTAACAGTGGTGCGTTGACTGTTTCAGTTATTTTTAGTGAGTTTTTGTATGCACAGACAATCCAATTTTTTGAGGTATTACATGTTCAGAATGTTGATTATTTCGTGATGCACTTTGTCGTCCTATCTCCCAGCACAATACCTGCGGTGTTCTAGCCAGCCATAAATCTCTCCTGTCTCGTGTAGTGATCGAAACATGTCTTGCATCTTAATAAGTTGATAAATTCATCAAAATTACAACCTTTATATACATTATTGTTGTTGACGTTTCGGCAACCGCTACTGCCTTCGTCGGATCGACTGTCCACCAGGTGTCGCTGGGGCAGACAGTAAGTAATCATAGATGTGTGAAAGTTGGTAGGACCCCTCGTCTCGGTTCATCGACTTGTCTAGATCTTTTCTGATCTTTTCCGCTTCCCTGATCCACCGGTCCATTCTGTTGCTTTCTCTGTCGATCACCTTGGCGCGGTCCCAGTCTATGACGTGGTTCAAAAAGATAGCGTGGTCTGCGACTGCCGACTTGTTTTGCTCTGTTGCAGCGGATTTACTGGTGCTTCGAGTGTATGCCCTCACATCCTGTTGTGTAACTTCCTGTCGATGTTCCTGTAGCCGTACCTCAAAAGCTCTACCTGTTTGATTCTGTGGCATTGTCTTGTGAAGTAACTGTCACAGACGTTGTGAAGTAAGCTGTAAAATAAACTGCTGCATGTTATTTGAAGATTCACTCGTATGCCGTGGTCTAGCTTATCATTCCTTGGTCCTGTATCAGTGGTTTCATAGGACACTCTCAGTCATAAGACCAAACAGATAATTTCTGTCTACATGTTTGTGCAGTTAACATTAATTAGTACTGTGCAACAGTGTTGTGTTGTGTTTTTGCACACTGTAACTAGGCTACATCTATGATCAGAGTTCAAACTGTATACTGGCTGCTAGTATTGTTACCGATATTATACTGTAATGTGCTGTGTGAAATTGTCAACATGTGTAAAAATTGTGTATTACAGGTAATTCATATCATATGAGATTGGTTTGGTTCATTGCTTGCTCATCAAAATTTCCTAGTATTGTTTTTTTCCGGATAATTCTGATGGTTGGTAAGAACCTAGTCTGTAACAAGCCAGATCACAAGCTGCAAGCTGCTAAAAACAGCTACAGGCAAACCGACTGACAGCAGACACATTAGCCACAGACACGCTGCCGGAATTTAAGGGTAGCTATTGCTTGCAATAGTGTGTGGCTCAGTAGCCTAACGGTAACGTGCCGGACTTGTAATCCTGAGGTCACTCAGGGGCGCAGGTTCGACTCCGCACCGGGACACTGCCGGGTAACGACCTTAGGCAAGTTGTTCAGTTCACATACATGTGCCTCTGTCACCAAGCAGTATAATTTGGTACCGGTCAAAGGGCGGTGATGCCCTAAGGCTGGGAAGGTAACCGTAGGTCTGGCGTCGCACTGGCCGTGCGTCACGGACTCAAGTGCGGGCTCAATGGCCGCGAGTGGGAGATGAGGACCCCGCCTATGCCCCAGCTAGGGCACGGCTCCCTTTACCTTTATTGCTTGCAGCTCGCAAGCCATTTATGTAGTGATATACGTAGAAAGTCAACAGATATTTGACTGGTGCATTTTACATAGGATTAGATTCACTTTACGCACACTTTCAGTTTTCAGAACCAAAACAAGTTTTTGGCTTTCTATAGGTTATGAAATGTCCATTAACACATAGCAGCTTAAATTTATGTCACATAAATAATACACATATTTCTAGGACCAAATAGGAGCATTTTCAGCAACTTTAACTTCAGCATACCCCAAGCATTTTATAAAAATTGAGTAGGTGTGTATCAGCGTGTAAGAATAAAACAGTGGTGAATATTTGTCTACAAATTGCTAACTTTTTGGGTGTGTCATGTTGCTTGTCAAAAATATAATTATAACCTATCCCCTGTTTGAAACATCATGCAAATCATGTAGTTCATGCAATATAATACAAAAGATGGTGTTAAGGATGCCATTTGGCATACGTTTTGTTCATTGGTTTCATAATGTTTTTAGCATTTTTTTAAGCTTTTAGGCATATTGTTTTGATATTTTATGTCTGCATTGTGTGACTGTGCTGCCATCTGGCGTTTTCAATAAATAAATAAATAAATAATAAATAAACACTGTGATGCACTTTAGACATCAGAAGTTCCACAGTTAACTGGTTAACATCAAAAGCATTAACTGGCATTATTTATTGCAAAATTCCACTATCGTCTGGTACTAAACTGCAGAAACTATTACAAACGCCAAAAATGTTTCCTTAGCAACAAGCAATGTTAACGCAGTTGCACCAGACAGTAACATTCAATATGCACAATAACGCCAATTGTTCTGACGCAAACGTAACATATCCAGGATATACTGTGTGGGCCAAAAATGACACCTTTTTCAACTGCGATAATATAGTGCCACATAAAATGCAAAACAGCTGGTATTTATACTGTTTGAACAACGTCAATATTTGGTATTAATATACCTATTTATTACCTATACCAGTTTAACATACCTATTTATTAGTCCACCCGGAAGGACTTGTTTTAGCGCTGATGCTTATTTATTTATTTATTTTTTATTTCAACGTGAAATCTACTGGAATTCCTCCCGCGTTGGGTAAAAGAAATTCGGTGAACTTTGGTCCACTAATCACGGAGATAAAGCAGTGAAATCGTACCCTCCCAAATCGACTTTTTCGGAAGACCATATTTCAGCCCTTAAGGGGTGCTGCGCCCCCAAATTTTTACATGCGCTACAGAATGACCAAGTCTTACTAGCACACCCCCACCAGGGACGGCGGCCCCCCTTACATTTTTTAAAAAGGGGTCCAAAATTGGCTTAAATTGTAGGGAATTAGCCAGTATAAAGCAGCCAAAGGGATTAGCCTAATAAAACTTTGCCACGTGACGTAGTGTTAAGTGGGGCCGATAACGTGTGTACAACTTTTGGGGGACAGCACCCCCTTAAAATTTGGGATAGCGAAAAAGGTCCAAAATTTGGCGTGATTTAGGATAACTTTCAACTTTGAGCACGAACGTTCTGCACATGCTACTGCATTTGACTTCAAACGACGTGAATATGCTACTGGGGGAATTTTACCCCCCCCCGAATTTTTCCACAATCGGACTTAAGGCGCCAGGCAGTCTCGCGTTGGGCTTTGCCCCAAATTTCTCGTTTGGAAATATTTTCATATTTTTTTTTGAAAACCCATTCTTTCTCCACACGCAAAAAAATCCGTCGAACTAAACAGCATTCTTCATTAGGTAATCCAACCACTGTGACGAAGTTAGAATTTATTCATTTACATGAAGAGAGATGTCGTTTAACGAAAATCATACGTGAGAATATTAGAACTGCAAATATAATTCATCAGACAAAAGAGGAAACTAAAAGAGTTTTGACCCACACAGTGTAGTAAGCAAGAGGGATGATAGCAGGGCTATTAGGGGCATTATTATCGGCGAGTGGCAAAGGGTTTGTTATGGATGAGGTTCAGGTAAGACGACTGGGCGCGTTTCTCAAGTGCAGCAAGTTGCTTGACAGCCGGTGCCAACGACTCAACGTGTCCTTTGTAACCACTCCCTGCAATAGCACAGCACAGCACATCACTAAATAAATTCAACATTCCGATATCTACAACAACAAGTTGTTTTGCAGTGGTGACATCTAGTAGTGAGTGAATCGTGCTGAGTAAAGCAGCAACAGCTGCTAAAACGTTCAACAATTTAACCAGTAATAAAGTAATAAAAATATAAACAAATTCAGAGGATGGCTAGGTCGACTCAGCCTTCTACCCTCCGTGGGACGGTAAAATGAGTAGTAACTCATTTACATGGGTTATGGAAGGTGGGGACCTTGGTACAGCTGACTGGGGTTGCCTAGCCGGCCGCTGCGCCTGCCTGTGTCTGCAGGCTGCACATGTACGTTTTTACTAAAACAGTAAAGAGGTAAATACATAAACCAGGACTTACAGTCAACTGTGCATAGTAATGGTTGACGAGTGAAACTATTTAGGGTAAATTTGGCCAAAAAATTTAGGACACCGGTGGACCACCTAAGAAAACATATATTTAAAAGATATTTGGCGCAGCAATTACCTATAGGCAAAGGAACAATTCCAACATAGGGACAGGTGAAAATTTGATGCATCCTACTAATCAACAGGCTGACTGGAATGAGGACGGTTGAACTGGTTGAGGTGTCAGAAGACCGTGAAGCCCGGCATGAACTTGTGACTGTGATCGTGTGCATCGATCCGCAACCACACGACCAGAGATACGGAAAGTGTTCAAAGTGTAAATCGGCAGACGTACCGGTGTTGCTACGTTTCTGTCCGTAGGTGACTTTGCCGTCAAACTCGCTGGCAGTAACCTTTAGGCCGGTGTCGACTTGATCGATCGTCACTCCCAGATGCTCCTCGATATCACCCAAATACTACAAACCGTACAATATATCTGAATACGCTGCAGGTCGACGTATATCTAGCTGTAACTCATCTCTAGGTACTCTCAGCTTCTGTACTAACATGGCAATACGAGGTAAGTGTGAGGCTGGTAAAGGTAAAGGTAAAGGTAAAAGGTAAAGGTCGTCAATTTGTATAGCGCATCGTCGCGAACATGCGCACGCCTCCAATGCGCTTTCGTCACTAACCAGAGCCGCCTGCCGCATGGCCACCGTGTGCAGCCTGCAGACACAGGCTGATGCAGCGGCCGGCTAGGCAACCCCAGTCAGCTGTACCAAGGTCCCCACCTTCCGCAACTCATGTGAATGAATTACTACTCATTTTACCGTCCCACGGAGGGTAGAAGGCTGAGTCGACCTAGCTAGCAGGCTTCACACCGAGATGGTTTACCTGCTCGCAGGCAGTCACCCATCGCAGTACTAACCGGGCCCGGCATCGAGTAACTTCGTTTCAGCCGGTGTGTGATGTCAACTGTTATGCCAAGCCAACATGCTTCTCGATATCAAACAAGTACTGCAAGGATGTCAGCACCACACAACACAAGAAATACAGGCTGGGCCAAAAAAACACGTCTGTTTTAGAACTTAGTGATAGAAAAGTGAGTGATATATTAAAAGTTTCAGAATTTTGAATAAAAAAAGTCTAAAACTATAAGCGTATTTCAATATTTTTGCCGAATTCACAAATCTTCACCGTCCCAAAATATGAGAGTAGAAAATGGATTTAACAGTTTTTTGACCCACCCTCTACATGTAACTTATGTAGTGAACATGTAGTTTATACACACATACATACATATCTACAGAGTGCAGCAAAAAGTAACCTCTTTAGTTATCTGTCATTCTGTTAGCAACCACTCAGAATGTTGAAATGAAATTTGAAACGTTTATGACCTTATTACCCTAACTTTATTTTTGACGTTTATAATCACATAACAGCCCCAAAAGGCCTCGTAACTATGCCAAATTCACTATATTTGTTCTGAAACCACACAGTTATTTCATACGATCACAAAATGTTCGCAGAACAAAAGGGTTCAAAAGATTTGCGCCGAGTGGCTTCACGGTACTAAATATCGTGTACAAAATGCAACTGCGACATCAACAGAAATACCAAACAACGGTCACGGTTGTAACATGAGCGTCAACGTACTGATGGTTCGTTGTACCAAATGCAGCATCCGCCCTCGTCAGTCAGCCGCGTGTTGTAGCAACCTTTACCACGGTTTGAACAGTTCGAGTGATACCAGACCTTAATGTTCAAACCACCAGAAATTGTTCCCGCTATAGCTTGGCGGACTGCAATCAAACTGAGGCTTATCAACAACAACAGTGATGTTTGGCAAAAAATGTCTTTCCCCAGCCATAAACCAACTGAATGGCATTGGTCTCTTGTTTCAATAGCTCTCGGCTAGACACCAGCAAGACCTGGTGCATCGCACAGTGTGTCAATTACATCCCTGCTTTTGCTGTACCCAAAGAGGGATGGCCAGGCTGAGTTAGCCTGGTGACCGGTTACATGCTCATCTACAGGTAGCGCCTCTGAAATCAATCGACATACTGGCACTATACAAATTCGTTTATTATTATTATTATTATTATTATGTCAACCATCGAAGTACTAACCAGGCTTGGCGTTGATTAACTAAGTTGATAAAGGTCGTCAATTTGTATAGCGCAGTCGTCACGCCTCTAATGCGCTTTCATCACTAACCAGAGTCGACTGCCGCACGGCCACCGTGTGCAGCCTGCAGACACTGGCTAAGCAGCGGCCGACCTTCCGTAATCCATGTAAATGAGTTACTACTCATTTTACCGTCCCACGGAGGGTATAAAAGGCTGAGTCGACCTAGCTGGCAGGCTTTGCACCGAGATGGTTTACCTGCCCGCAGGCAGTCACCCGTTGCAGTACTAACCGGGCCCGGTGTAGAGTAACTTCGTTTCGGCTACAACTGCGCCACGCCACCAACTGTGACTGATGACGTAAAGAAGATGCTTATGAAAACAATACTGCCTACCATAAATGCTGCATCAAAGCACTACACTACAGGAAGCAATGAAAACATGTACGAATAATAATCTTGGTACTAACTTTTTCTTTGACGGTTGATGCAAATGAGATCGCAAGACCCATCCTACACAGCAAAAACATTTCATTCAGCTACATTAACGGACCGATTTAATATATGCAAATGTACAGCCAAACAACTGTGTTATATCAGTGGGAGAAGAACCAACAAATGGACATGGTAAGTGGTAGAAATTAGCAACAGTTTACAAACTAAATGATAAGAAACGTAACAGTGCAAAGGTCAGAAAAAATTGTGCCCAGTAACTAATACTCAACATATTCTGCCAAAAAGGCCAAGAAAACAGTTACTGAGATATTTTACCCCACCACGACCTTGAACTTTGACCACCGTACGAACGTGTTGGAGTTGACGCGCCGCGTTGTGGCTGCCAGTCACGTTATTGTGTTGTCGCAGATTTCGACGGTTTGTTTTTAACAACGTCTCATTGCACTGACTACTATTACGTGACTCCACTGTTTTGGCTTATTGTTATGTGTCCTTGTAGTCTTAGAACTTAACGCCACGCTAAAGTTAATCCGTCCTTCATCATCATCATCATCATCACTGACAAAACTATCAGGAAAAATACACAACAATGCAGAATCTTATGTTGACTGCATTGTCATGCAGTGGCCTATACACACCATGTAGCAATTAGAAATCCAGAACAGTGCTAAATAGTTGTCTTTAGGTTCCATTCTCCACCTCAGCATTCGCTGCTCAGGCGTTCTGCCGGCTGTACTGTCTCGGCTATGGAACGACCAACCAGCACTTCTGACTAGTGACGACTCATTTTCTGCAGACTGATTCAAGCGCATGCAACCTGAAAACTCCTCTGCATTTAACTTACATCACACAACTACTAGCAAATGCAACTGCGTTGTTTTTATCAACTGAACAATGTTGCCTTACGAACTACATGATAATAATAACAACAATAACAACAACAGCACTGCTTGCAGCGTGAGGTGTGTTTGAGAAGTGCTGCATGTTTTAGTATTTTGTGCGTTCTGCGACATGATACTTCACTGTATTGAAGTACTACATATGGTGGTCCGTTTGGCTGTTCTGGTTTGCTGATTTGACGCTTTGTTTCGTTCTGTCGTTGACAATTACCATGTTACGATGTCTTGCTCTGTGCTGACACGTGCTGGCCGGCATGTTGGACGTGCGCGTCTCTAGGCCAGGCTGCCGTGGTCGTACGTAGCGTGTGTCTGCGATTGTACGCATTGGACCGTGACGGCGTGCCTTGCTGACCAGCGTGCACAAGACTTCTGTGTATCGATGGATCGTGGAAGCCAACCAACAACGTCATCAGCGAACAGTCAACGGATTTACAATCTGATGTTTGAACAGTTTGCACAAGCACTGACATTACCGGACCTGTCGCAGTTTCGTTTCGTTTTTAGCGGACACTATGAACTTGCAGTATTCATACTCGACCGCGAAGCGCACTAGAGATTTCTTCGAAATGATAGTGCGCTATATAAATGTTCTCTTATTATTATTATTATTATTACTATTATTAACAGCAACATTTGCAACAATGTGTCTGCAGCGTACCTCTCGGCACGACCAACACGTCCGATGCGATGGACATAGTTCTGCTTCTCGTCTGGCAGAGTCACGTTGATTACTATGGACAAAACACATGCACAGCGGCGATTTGCTTTCACAGACTCAGTAAAGCCACGCATTGAAACAACAACGAATGATAAGCTGTGATACAAGTACAACAAGTTGCAAGCTTCATTTACTAATTTGTTAATAATCATGCTAGAGCCAAGTTTTTATGAGCATCGAACAACAACCAAAACCACGTTAAACCAGGATTGATACTACTGTCGACTTCTGTAAAAAAACAAAACATAACAATTAAAAAACAGCATTAACAAAAAAATATAAATGATGATAAAACAATAACCGTAGTTCAATTCACATAGCATGTTAGCCTGGTTCTCAAGACAAAACGAAAACTGAATGATGTGTAAAGCAGCTGACAGACGGACTGACCGTATGGTAAGCCGGAGACATCAATACCACGTGCTGCGACATCAGTACAGATGAGAAACTTCACCTCACCTCTCTACAAAGGTAAAAGGTAAAGGTCGTCAATTTGTATAGCGCATCATCGCGAGCATGTGCACGCCTCTAATGCGCTTTTGTCACTAACCAGAGCCGCCTGCCGCACGACCACCGTGTGCAGCCTGCAGACAGGCTGGCGCAGCGGCCGGCTAGGCAACCCCAGTCAGCTGTACCAAGGTCTCCACCTTCCGTTACCCATGTAAATGAGTTACTACTCATTTTACCATCCCACGGAAGGTAGAAGGCTGAGTCGACCTAGCAGATCACCACTGTGAGCACTGTCTATTCTGACTGTGTCCGTATCAATCAGTAAATCAATCGAATGCTTGACATAATTCCTGAGCCCAAAGCATTCAACTGACTGATCGATTGATCAACATGAAGACCGAACTATTCGGTAGAGCTTGGCGATAACAGCACGCTCGTAATAGCTTTTTGCTATTAAAACTGGCGAACACAAACTATACTACTGAACAACGTCAAACAATGCATCAAACAATATCCGTTGCAAATGAGCAAAAGACAGAAGCACGTGGAGATCATTGATGCCCATGTGTGAGATCTCAAATCCTCAGTTAAGAGGGCATTGCATAATGGCACAGACTAGACTGGGTGTAACTTAAAAACCCTGTAACTTAAAAAATGCTTCTGCACTACCTAGGGAAAGCAGATCAAGCGAAATATGTGTTAAAATAAACATAAAACCAAAAAAATTCACTATTCGCAATGCCAAATGGTTACGTTTATAAACTATGCTTAAAAGTTCGGAGAAGTTTGGCAGATCTTACATGACAGCGGGTTCTAGACTGTATATTATGCTGCAAAGTACAACAACGTCAGACCCACAGCACTGAAATAAGTAAGTAAAAATGTGCATTTAACTGACAGATGAATTGTGCAAAAATTACAATGAGTAATATGGCACAAAACCAGCAACGACCTTGAATTTTTCGAGGTTTTCTTTGCGTTCCTGAGGCCTGCGATCACCATGAAGGCACACGCAGGAAAACTGACCGCCCTTTCCGCGACCTTCAACATATCAACCAAAGCCAGACTGCTAATCAACAGAAATACTACTGATACTGAAAACACCACTACAACAACAGATACTACACTGTGTCTCAAAAAAACATCCCCGACATTTTTGACTGTAACTTGAAAAACAATTACCAGATTTTGGTAATTTTTGATACGAATATTCCTGACATAACTTGCCATCGAACTACCGTTCAGTTTCCCACCTCACCCAATGTATGCTTCTGCACTATCTAGGGAAAGCAGATAAAGCGAAATATGTGTTGAAATAAACAGAAAACTCGAAAAAACATCCCGACATTATCGATCGTAACTTGAAGAAAGTTCAGCAGATTTTAATAATTTTTATTAGAAATATATCTGATACAACTAGTTATTGAATAAGTGTTTTAGTTTCCACCTCACCCAACGTCTGCTTTTGCACTACCTGGGGAAATCAGGCCAAGCATAATACGTGTTAAAATGAATGAAAAAACGTCGATAAATTCTATCTATCCTAATCTGTAGGCCCCAACAGCTGGTTTGTTACAAGGTTTAACTGTCATTTAACAGTGTGTCTATTAGATGAAGTTTAGGAATATTTGTGAAGTCAAGAAGCAACTGGTACAGCCTGCATTGGTTTGGAACAGAACGTTATCAATACTGCTGTCAATGAATGGAGCAAGCGTCTCCTTGCCTGCGTTCGCCAACACTTCAAGCAATTTTGCTGCAGGCAGTTGAAAAATGGACAACTGGATGAAATGTCAGCCAAAGTGTCAGAAATGTAAACAAAATGTGTTTTTATGCGTTATGTTAATTAAGCAATCATATCGCACTGGATAAAAAAGTGATATTTTGCTGGCTGTGATTTCCCCAGGTAGTGCAGAAACAAACGTTGGGTGAGGTGGGAAACCAAATTGTCATTTGATGGGAAGTTGTGGCAGGAATATTCGTACCAAAAATTATCAAAATCTGATAATTGGTTTTCAAGTTACAGTCGAAAATGTCGGGGATGTTTTTTTTGAGACACAGTGAACTTCTTGTGTTGTATTCTGCCCTTTGAACAGGTTTTAGTTTTCCATCGACACCATCTTGCCCGCTCCTGTGCCAGCTCCTTGAGTTTTGAATAATCCATGTCCTCCTCACTTGTCTGCAGTAGCCAGCTCAGTAGCATTTCTTTCGGTCTCCCTCTTCCCTTCTTCCCTGGCAGTCGACTGTCCGACACTCTTCTCACCAAAGAACCATGATGCAACACACGTTCCAGCCACCTCTTCTGTCTATTCCTTAGTGTATCCATGAGTTCGCTTCTTGTTTCAACTGTTTTTAGCACTTCACCATTCTTTTTGTACTCTGTCCAAGATACTTCAAATGTGATGCAAAAACCACATTTCAAATAATTCACCTAGAGCAACTACATATTTACTGCTGCTGCTGCTATTACTAACAGTACAATAAAAAAATGAATCAGGATGTCTCACCATAGTCAATTTTATTAAAGGTGCATGGTCACCAAAATTAACATATACATTTTATCCATTTTCCTGAAAGTGCAATATTTTCTGATAACTTTGACAGTAATATCGGCGCCCAGCGTTTTGTCAACACAGAAAAATTTACGTTTGAAGTCGACGACCTACGAAAACGACGTAGAAAACGCGCCGCCATGATGGTCCGCGGTGACGTCATGAGTTTAGCTTATAGACGTCATGAATATTAATGGCCTAGCCTAGAATGATGACGTCGTCGGCTAGGCCATTAATATTCATGTTCTATATGGGCTAAGGTCATGACGTCACCGCGGGCACTGATAAATTAGAATATTTCGCATAACGTAATGTAATGCCGCACTTTGTTTGAAATCACACATTAATTTCGTATATTTATGAAGCTCAAATTGACATATTATATATGCAAGGTTAAATGTCTAATTTAAATGTACAGAAATTGCGCGAGTGAGTTTGAGAGTGGCCATGGACCTTTAAGGTAGTTCTCCATGTCATCACAGTCAACTTTGGCACCACTACCACTACACTGCTACGACTACTATTGCGACTACTACCATGACTACAAGAACTATCCAAGTCCGTCCGCACTACTCTTGCTCAGTTACGTTCGGGTCACTGCCAACTCCTCAACTCTTACAAGGCCCGCATCACTGCAGGTGTGACAGATGTTTGCCCGGACTGTGGAGTGGCACCACACTCCATTGAACATCTGTTCCAGTGCCCTGCCTGCCCGACACAACCGACAACTCAAGATCTATGGGACGATCCAGTCATGGTGGCTGATGTTCTCAAGCTAGACGACAACTGACGAAAGGAGGGGAGCTGTGGGACAACAACAACAACTGGAAGTCGGACGCTGGGCTTCAGACGTAGGCCGTACGGTTGGCTTTTCCACGCGATAGCTGGGCTTCTTGTCTACGCAATCTTCATAGCCAAGCAGTTGTAGATGCACTGTCGAGCTTTGTACCAAAGTCCTTGGAACTACTCCGCCTGAATTATCATCATTCGAATGCTACCTTTCTAGATCCGTTCGTACTACTCTTGCTCGTACTACAACTTGACAACTCAAGACCCATGATCCAGACGCGGTGGCCGATTTTCTCAAGCTCGATGACAAGTGACGAAAAAGAGGCGCTATGGGCTACAATAACAACAACAACGACTACTACTATGACCAACCGCGACTACTACTGTAGCTACAACATTTACTGACCACCGCCGACTTTATTGAGGTAGTTCTCCATGTTGTCACAGTCGACCTTGGTGCGACAGAAGATGATGGCTTTGTCCATGTTGTGGACACGAATAGCTCGCACAGTGTACTCACCTTTCAGTATCTTCACTGCTTCGGACAACATCTCTGTCATCAGAAAATATCAGCAGCATGTAAATACAGCGGCGCCAATTTCTCCCCCTGCCAAATTTTGTGCTGTTGAAAAAAAAATGTAAAAATATCTTTATCTTGTATGGAAATTTTCATCAATTTGTGGCCAAAAACCACCATTTTGGGGAAATTTAGTATTAAAATCGAAATTCTGAGCATCAAAAATCCCCCGACTGACAAAAGTCTAGTGGAAATTTGTCATATTTGTCTGGGAATTGCAACTGCCGCCCTGTGTACTTTTTAAACATATGAAACTGCTGAGTAAGTAATTCATATATAACATTAAATGAAAATAACATCAAATGCACTCAGTTTGCCAGCAGTTTGAGCTGGCATTCATGGCACCTAGCAGATTGTGTGCTGCTTTTACGACGATCCAGAAGAGCACCTCAAACATTCTCCCGTTTAGCGAGGAAATAATTCTCAACAGTTTAATCACATACATAACTGTGATAACAAATGTAAACACAATTCAAGTTCGAGGAGAACCGTAGTTTCACCCCCGAGTGTCCACGTGACAAGGTTCATCTCCAAAGCCGAGATTGCGGACTGAGGACGCGTCCGTCAGCAGACGCAGATCCAGGGGATTTTCTTGACAAATTTACGAATGCAGACTGATGCGGATCCTGTTCCGTGACAAATGTATTTTTTTCTAATAATCGCTAACAAACTTTGGAAAGCATGTTTAGTTTTGGTCGTGTTTAACAAAATGCATTACCAAGCCCTTTGCTGCTGGTGTGTTGTTAGTTAAATTGTAATCTGTTATAAGCCCAAAGGCCTACCTTATGTACTGAAGACTAGGCCTAATTGGTGTGAATGTGGACTGACTACAGATCCAATATTTCTTTTCTGTTGCAGATGCAGGCACGGATCCTTGGACTGACAAAAACTCAAAATTTTGAAATCGGCACACCTCTGCTCCAGAGGTCAGCAGGCAGAGTGTTGTTGTGCCCACGAGCCATCTGTTCCTGGGGTGGCTTGGACGATGTCTCCAACTACGGTCAGGGGGACGACCGAGGGTCATGTCGACGTGGCATGGTAGAGCCTGACGGGCCGGAGTATTCTCAGTGGGCCTGGTTACGGAGCCAAGGAGCGACTTACAATAGCGAGTGAAAGATCTCACAGAGGACTAAGGCCAGTTCAGCAACTTCTGTATCATGTATGACAATGTTGTACGTGGACATTTATCACCGCAGGTACAAAATAATAACAACTAGAAAAGCAGTCGTAGCCCGCAGGTACCTCCGCCAAGGCAAAGCTATTCGCCAGGTGGCATCACCGTCTTTGCTTTGCCAGCGGTTCCCTTATGCCCCCTTTAATGCAATGATAACGAAAATTTCAAAGTGATCCAAAATCCAGAACTCCTTCTGGATCACGCCCAAAATTGAATCACTGGTAGCTTACGCCATGCCCGACATACCCTCAAAATTTCAGAAAGATCCATCCATAACTTTTTGAGTTATCTTGCTAACAGACAAACAGACAGACAAACAAAAACCGGCAAAAACATAACCTCCTTGGCGGAGGTAATTATAATAATAACAACAGTAACATCAACAGTAATATTATCGGGCGTTTCAATGGTCGGGTAGGGTTAAGTCTGTCTCATAAGCTCATATTTGATGTGCGAGTTTACCTTTAATACAATAATGCTAGTATTAGAAACAGTAACAGTACCGGGTGTTTCAATGGTTGGGTTGAGCCGATCCTTGGAGTGAACTTCATCAGTTCGTATCTGCTGCGTGAGTGACTTCCACGAGTCATCAGATCGAGGATCAACACTCAACACCTCACAGCAGCGACACAATGACAGCAAATGAACATCTTCATACGATGGAGCCTGATGGCGCAACGGCAGGGTGTCAAACTTGAGATCAAGAGGTCACGGGTTTCACTCCCAGTTAGATCACTATAAACATAAACGGGTGACTGTTTGCACACAAGTAAACCACCTCGGTATATAACCAACACCAAGACTAATTCAGCCTTTCACCCATCCAGTGTCAGTAAATTAAGCATCAAATGACAGGTGACACTGTGTGATCCCATATGGCAGGTGGCGCTCAAAAAATCTGCGATGGGTTTCGCATAAAAAGCTATATACAACCTTTAACCTTTTAGACTCTAATTACTGTTATTGTTCTTCAACTAGTAATAAAGGGACGAATATCTGCTAAGACATTGACTTCCATTGTGCTGAATCAACAAAGTTACTCTACGCTGGGTCTGGTTTATTACCTAGATGCGTGACCGTTTGTGGAAGGCAAACCATCTCACTGTTCTCTGTACAGAACCAGCCAGTTACGTAGGTCGACTCAAGTCTTCTACTACTTCTTCTACTCAGCTGTTCATTAGCTTCCTTCCGTCGTAAACTCAAAACATTCTATCTTTTAACGTCTAGCCATGTCTAGTGGCCCGGCTCACTCCTTACCTCAACGCCTTAGATTTAGTGAGTTTCTCGCTGACATTGTGCGCTTTATAAATTAAATTTACTTACTTACTTACTTAGTCCTGTAGGTAAAATGAGCATCAGCTTTCGTGCCAAGTGTTAACTAATGGTGATGGTAAGCTGCCAGTTTAGGCCAACCTAAGGCTCAAACCGACTGGGGGGGCAACTTGGTCCAAAGTTCGACGGCTGCCCGGCGCTCACGCTACATTTGTCAGATAAACCGGGTGAACTTTTGCAGTAGCAGTGCCATGATGACAGCACCGTCATCAACTCACCAACTCGTCCTCTACTCCAAGCACCACGCACCCGAACTGCATACGGCAGCCGTGCTTTTAGTTCAGCCATACCAGCTATCTGGAACAATCTTCCAACTTCAGTCATTGAAGCAAACAGTTTGCCTGCATTCCGTCGACGACTAAAGACACATCTGTTTACAGTTGCTTTTGAAAACAGTGGTTAACTGTAACGTAGCCAGCGCCTCTGTATCTTTACACACGTTTAGTTTTATGGCGCTTTATAAGTTCGTTTTTAACTTTAACTTTAACCATATATACTGTCGCTTCGATATACTAGGATTGGCTGAAATGCGATGGACTGCATCAGGAGAGATGCATGGCTGTAAGGTTATCTGGTCAGGGAATGAACAGAAG
>Ga0209671_1002545_pt1 | contig 16808 bp, 8 predicted proteins | sample WorMetHERISLAND2_2_FD_187401 | JGI IMG/M metagenome (GOLD analysis project Ga0209671, IMG submission 187401) | Marine gutless worms symbiont microbial communities from Max Planck institute for Marine Microbiology, Germany - Olavius geniculatus... | ecosystem: Host-associated > Annelida >...
CCCCCATCCCCACTACATCCCCATCCCATCTGCGTAAGAAATTTCTCATCCCTGCCCCATCAGCACCAAAAATTTCCCATCCCATTACCATAAAAATTTTCCCATCTCCATCCCCATCGCACCTCAAAATTTGAATTGTCTAAAGCTGGACCAATTTACATTCACATCGTTTAACGATAATCTTCATTCATAAAGATATGCATTACTATAGCAAATTAAAACTGTCTTCAGCATCTTTAAAATGTAAACCATTACCACAGGATTGCCATTTACGATAAAAATTTACTGATTTACCGCAGTTACCATGGTATTACCATTTTCACAATTACCGTGTCACTCTCTAGTCTGTGGCTGATCTTGACACAGTACAAAATCCTGTCCTAGTTTTAAACTCAAACCTTACTGACTAAACTGCTAAAAGATTCAACTTCTGTACGAACATTAATTTAACGAAGGTGTCATCCAGGTACGAAGTCATCGATGTTGGTTTCCACGAATCTTAAATTAGCACAAATTTTCATGACCACAGATGATCAGTGACATAAAACTGCGCTGGGACATGCTGTTGTATAAGTAAAACATTAATACAGAGCCATAACGATGACATTAAAATTTCCAAGCATCAGACAACGAACAAACCCGAGGACTAAGGAGATCATCGGACGAAGGTTGAGATGGGATTGATGAACTGAATATCAGCAGACCACTGTGTGGCTTCCTGTGAGTTATGCCTCGACGAAAACAACAGAAAAGCTTCATGAGACGACTTCCGCACGACTTCTTCTTCTTTTTAACCACTCCATCTGATCACCAACAGTAGCAGACACTGCACAGTAGTCAATCAACTCACGGTAACAAATGTGCATTGGTAAATCGCCAAAAGAGTTTTCATTAAATACTGTCCCTCTACAGTCTACAGTTCCAGCTGACCATAACTGATCATGCAACTGTGATCCTGCCAGCTATCCGGTTTTCAATTCAAAGTACACTGCATTCAATTATTATAGTATGGGTATCTTGTAATATTATGTTGTCATTGAAATCACCTAAAGCCGTGAATAATCGACTAATCTCCAAGAATTAATCGAAATTAATCGATTAATTTTCAATCAAATGACCGAAAACTGCAGAATTCAACTACTGTTTTCTGTTACCAAGTATCTTTTGCAAACTAAAGCAAAAGTGATGATAACGATGCAGCACATTAATCAATTAACCGTCAATTTCCACAGCACTACAATCTGCATGTGATGCCTTTTGGCATAATGAATAACTGACTGCCTAAACTCCACAAACTCTATTCAGTAAACCAAATAAAAATGTAAAACTAGTAATTGACTGAATTCATCGCATCCCATGCACATTCACTGCACAAGAGGCAGACACATGCAGTTCATACATTGCAAGACAACGAACAAAAAAGTCATCAACACTAAAAAGCAACTCGGCAACAAACCCTGTGTGTTTAGCGTCGGCGGTATGGGCCGTGGTAAAGACAATATTGGAAACTCGGTGCACGATGCATCTCGGTTGGCTTGTACAATAATTGACTGAGAATCCATGCTGCGAGTCCATTAACAGCAGCACATCCAAGAACTGCCGCTTCTGAGCCCAATTTAACTGTCAACCAATTAAACCAGACAAAAATGTGCAAACTACCAGTAAATAGTTCTAAACATGGACCAACTTCCATAATACATTAATTTCTTGGTGTTGGAATAGTAATAATAACAGCTTCATCTAAAAACTGGTAATAACAGGGAGACAGAAATTCCCCCAAACCTGTCAAACATGGATGTTCTCTCCAGACATTTCTCTCACCCAGATATTTCCCCCTGCTTTTCAAGTGTCTAAAACATTCCCCTCTATGCCACATAATCGTAATCAGCACCAAACCTGAGCCGAAATTCCTTGCAATGCCAAAAGCAACGCTGCTTTTGAAAGCATAACAACTAAGAGCAATTAGGGATGTATGAATCCATGAGACAATTAAGCTTGACTCAAAGTTGACCGAACCAGAGTAGAAGTAATTAACACACATATATTTCCTACAAAGGTCAATGCCAACAGCAGCATGCATATGGCCAGTTGAGTTAGTATAAAGAGCAAGTGAAACAAAAAGAAAGATTGAGATTGTGATGAAGCAACAAAACACATGACAGTTTGATATCGCCATCCACAGCTATTTCTTGAGACTTTATACTTCTTGACACTTGCGCTTTATTTGTGTTCTATGATAATGCAAGATTTCTTGTTATGAGTATTTCATGTATGCTGCACTTTTTTATTATGCTGATTGCTGACGTTAAAAATTATATGACAATACCTAACGTGCAATCCACGTGTCAAATGTAACGATATGGGGGAAGGTCTGGGTATCGCAAAAACGGAAAATGACTGAAGGGAACAAGTCCGGGGATGTCTTACACCATGATAACGATACCATACTAAATTTTCAGGTGGATTGATAAATCCGAAATCTATACATAGAATGCAAAACATTTTGCACTATGCGCAGGATAGTGAGACATATCGCTAATCGGCTGAGATAAATATAGATCAGCAGGCTGCAAGCCATAGCCTATACTGGGTAACAAGTTACCAATTCAAATACTGTACTCTGAGGTTAGAGCTAGGGTTAGACTTCTTGTTATGCTGCACTTTTTTATTATTCCCCGAAGAAAAAAATGCGATTGCGCTGAAAAGTATATGACAATACCTAACGTGCGATCCACGTGTCACATGTAACAGTATGGGGAACGTCCGGGTATCACATAGCAGCAACAGCGTTTCCTGTTGCCACATCTGCAGATCCGCACATTCGCGATCCGCTTTTTACCCGTACCCACCGGAAAATAACAAAAGGCATGACCGGCGGAAAGTAGTCACGTTTCGCTCGGCTGTATTTTACGTGATCGTATGCATATAAACAAAAATAAATTATATCAGACTACTCAGAACAATTACAGAGTCACAAGAAATAAAACACAACCCGCACCAGTAGCACAAATTAGCAGAATTCATAATTGCTCCATATATCAGCAAAATGTACACCAATCTAATGACGTCACCCACCTGCGAGTCAACACCACCCACCAATAAATAAGTAAACGCTGCACTCCTGCACAGTGACAGTTAGTAGTGACACCAAAGATTACAGAGCGAGCGAAACTAGTCGTATAGACGCTAAATTTATACTGATACAGCAAGTAATTTGAGAAAAGCTCACGTGAAGCGCGACAGCATCGATCCTACTACCTGGGCAATAGTGAACAGCGTGCAATAAAATAATAATGCCTCTTGAAGGAGCAGCCAAATTTGAGGTATCCGTACTTAGTACTCCGTAGAGAAGACTCTTCTCAGATGGTTAAACATGCACGTTCGGTGCCAAAAATTTCATAAGCAGGTTGTCCAGGTTTATCTCCAGCCACTTGCGTGCAATTCACTCTTTAAATTTGCGACAGAGCCGAGAATGGCAAGAAAACACTAAAACCCCTACCTTGGAAGGTCACGGTCGTTCAAGGTCATCGGTCGATGTTTACACCATTAAAACTTATCACTAATGTTTGTTACGATAAGCAGTATGTACGTGCCTATCTGCTAGGCCTATTGTTTTCACGTTGAACGAGCCAATAGCGGTAAAATAACCACTTTTTAACGGAGTAGACCTCTATGACGCCCGCCTGCACAGGCCTCCTTGAGAATAGGCCTATAGGCTAAGGCGGTCGAAACTTAAACTGCTAAATCTGCGTTTAATGCTGGAAATTTTATATGCAGGTTGTGTTGGTCCATATCCAGCCATTTCGTCTCAATTCACTCTTGAAATGTGCGCTGCAGCCAAAATTGCAAAAAAAATGGCCAAAACCCCCTTTTTGGGGATTCAAAATCATTCAAGATCATCGATGATAATAGGCTATTATCTAAAAAGCCCGACCGCCGCCAGTGTTTGTTATCGTAGGCCTACGTTTGTACCTATCTGCAACTGTTTTCGCGTTTTTAGGGAAAGGAGAGTACCCTGCTTTGACGCCCTCGTTCGACAGGAACCCCCTCACACAGAGACAGGAATTTTTTCGGAAAAAAAACTAGACTCTTGGGGCAGCCCAGGGTGAAGATTTCGTGATCCTAGCTTGCACCGTTTTCACAGGGCTCAAGGGTGTGACATGCAGACACACGGACGTCTAGACGATGGCCAAGACGCGCGTAGGCCTATAGCATAATATTGCCGTCTGTCGCGCGGAAAAAAACATCCACCTTGGATAATCTTGTACGATGCAATAAAATTTTGACAAAGGTCATCTCATTCATTCATTCAAGCGATTTGTCCTTCTACAGCAAACTTATTCTTTAACGCTATTCTTCATCTCCAAAGCTGTGTTCAGTCCAACTCAATTTCTTGTTCACTTGCTATTCGGCCCTGCCGCTTATTTAGTTCTACTGTTCTTTTCGTCACGCACAAAATAATGACTAAAAGCACCTACAACTCAGAAGTTATACAAGTTTTTTTAGCTTGCTGAAATCAATCAACCAATGCGTGAATTCCATGTTTTTTAATATATAAAAAACAAGATGCTCAGCTATCGCTAGGATAGCCGACCGTTCTGGTTGTCGGTGACCTTCATGGTCATTCAAGGTCGATGATTTCCATTTCATCTTACAGGGCGAATGCTACTTCCTATTAGTGATTAATAACCTAGGCTGTATCTCTCACCGTTTCGGAGATAATATGGCCAGGTTTCCGTTGAAAACGCACATTTTTCTTACCCCCTTTATTCAATCCAAATTTGAAAGTGTTCCTATTGGACTAGATCCATAAAATTTTGTGTGCCTAAGTCTAAGACACAGGGCTAATTATTCGTGTAAAAAGTTTTCTTTTACGACTTAACACTTAGTCACAATAGAATCTACATCCGTTACAGACGACGACAGACAGACGACAACATTAGGCCTACTCGTATACCATAAGCTTGACCGTTACGTAAGTACGTTCGGCTAATAAAAAACACAATAAAAAGACACCAATACAATTAGCAGTAAATTACATTTAATGAACTGTGCAAAATAAAGAGCACACAAATTCCAACGATTAATTTGCGACGTTTTACTGTTATACGTGACAGTTTCAGACACATTTCGGCAAGCATGAATGTTCAAGAAGACCACACGTCACTAGGCCTATGTGATTGAAGCAAACTGTTTTTAAAACTGTTTGATGACTCGATCCACTTTTTATGCGATACTTCCTATGCACAAAAATTACTCGAATACTTATAAACAGCAACATCCTACAGTAAGTGTAAGGCTATGATAATGGAGACACGATTTATACAGTTTTTCGCTAAAGGTTCCCTATAGGCCTATAGCCCTGCGTGACGGGTATTCTACTAGAAGAACCGTGAACAGTCGTGAATGTTTCTGGTGTGCGAAAAATGCGAGAATGTTGTGAAGAAAACGTGATTTCAAACGCTTCAAACAATTAGACGACATTCAGCAGCGTGTGAAATTGTGTCCAGCTTAAGTTATAACTGCTACAGCTAGGCGTGATGTCGACTATGCGTGCCAGGTTAGTATTCTTCACCTTCACCTTCTTCGCCCTCACCCTCCACGGAGTCAACTCCGACTTCTTCATAATCCTTTTCCAGAGCAGCCAGATCCTCACGAGCCTCCGAGAACTCTCCCTCTTCCATGCCCTCACCGACGTACCAGTGCACGAACGCACGCTTGGCGTACATCAGATCAAACTTGTGGTCAAGACGAGCCCAGGCCTCAGCGATGGCAGTGGTGTTGCTCAACATGCAAACAGCGCGCTGCACCTTGGCCAGGTCACCGCCTGGCACCACGGTCGGCGGCTGGTAGTTGATGCCCACCTTGAATCCCGTGGGACACCAGTCGACGAACTGGATTGTGCGCTTGGTCTTGATGGTGGCAATGGCTGCGTTGACGTCCTTGGGCACCACATCACCACGGTACAGCATGCAGCAAGCCATGTACTTGCCATGGCGCGGGTCACACTTTACCATCTGGTTGGCCGGCTCAAAGCAGGCGTTGGTGATCTCGGACACGGACAGCTGCTCGTGGTAAGCCTTCTCGGCCGAGATGACCGGAGCATAAGTCGCCAGTGGGAAGTGGATACGTGGGTACGGCACCAAGTTGGTCTGGAACTCGGTCAGATCCACGTTCAGAGCTCCGTCAAAGCGGAGGGAGGCGGTGATCGAGCTGACAATCTGGCCGATCAGACGGTTCAGATTGGTGTAGGTTGGGCGCTCGATGTCCAGGTTACGGCGACAGATGTCGTAGATGGCTTCGTTGTCGACCATAAAGGCGCAGTCCGAGTGCTCCAGGGTGGTGTGGGTGGTCAGGATCGAGTTGTACGGCTCGACAACGGCTGTGGAGACCTGCGGGGCCGGGTAGACGGCAAACTCTAGCTTGGACTTTTTGCCGTAGTCAACGCTGAGACGCTCCATCAGCAGAGAGGTGAATCCAGACCCGGTGCCACCGCCGAAGCTGTGGAAGATGAGAAAGCCCTGGAGACCGGTGCACTGGTCGGCCAGTTTGCGGATACGATCCAGAACCAGATCAACGATCTCCTTGCCGATGGTGTAGTGGCCACGGGCGTAGTTGTTGGCTGCATCTTCCTTGCCAGTCACCAGCTGCTCTGGGTGGAACAGCTGGCGATAGGTTCCAGTTCTCACCTCATCTACAACAGCATACAAAGGAAAGGATGTGATTGTGAATGGCCGAAGGACTACGTAAATCACCCACCACTGATACACGGACGCATTCAAACCGCAGCACGAGCAATATAGAACACCCAGTAAGTATGGGGCCTAATATTTCAATAGAATACCGCTAGATGCCACAGCTGCACGTAAATACAGTCTATTACAAGATTCGACTGTCATGCAGCAGTGTGTCTACCAGATGATGTAAATTAGGAATGTTTGTGAAGTCAAGAAGCGACTGGTACAGCCTGGATTGGTCTGGAGCAGAACTTTATCAATAGGGCCTACTGCTGTGTTATAATTAAGCAATACTTCAAGCCAATATTTCAAGCAATTTAACTACAGGCAGTTGAAAATGGACAACTGGATGAAATGTCAGCCAAAGTATCAAAAATGTGAACAAAATATGTTTTTATGCAATACGTTAATTAAGCAATCATATCGCATTGGATAAAAAAGTGATATTTCGCTGGTTGTGATTTCCCCTGGTAGTGCAGAAACAAATGTGGAGTGAGGTGGGAAACTAAATGGTCATTTGGTGGTAAGTTGTATCAAGAATATTCGTGTCAAAAATTATCAAAATCTAATAATCGGTTTTCAAGTTACAGTCGAAAATGTCGGGGATGTTTTTTTGAGACACAGTGTATAAGCTGCTGACAGGATGCAGCGATAAAAAAGACGGCAAAACTGACCAACTACAGTCGGCTCGAGGTCGACGAAGACAGCACGAGGCACGTGTTTGCCAGCTCCAGTTTCACTGAAGAACGTGTTGAACGAGTCGTCTCCACCACCAATCGTCTTGTCACTCGGCATCTGACCATCGGGCTGGATGCCATGTTCCAGACAGTACAGCTCCCAGCAGGCGTTGCCAATCTGCACTCCGGCCTGGCCGACATGTATGCTGATGCACTCACGCTGCAATCAACATCATCGCAGAATCATCAGTAGCCTATCATTCTCCGCCGAGTGAACGGCAGAGACAATGTTGTCATCGGATGACTGTCTGTCTGTCTGTCTGTCTGTGCACACTGCACAGCGGAAGTCAAACGCACCGCCGTCTGCATCAGAACGCCTATGGGAGGTGGATCGTTGCGCTTTCTGCCCTTCACGATCATCAGCCGTTGTTCAGGCCTCCTGGGCAGTTAGCTGTGTCGCTTTCAGAACGTCACGTAACCAGGTCTTTCTGGCTTTCTTTTCCATGGAGAGCGTCATGTGCTGGAATGCCTTCTGACAGGCGTCTGACATGTCCGAACAGAGCCAGCTTTTTGTCAATGGTGACAGCACGTATGTTCGGTAAACCTGTCTTTTCGGTGACTGCCGAGTTGGTTACAAAGTCTGACCACCGGATGCCTAAAATGCGGAATGTGGAAAGCTTGTAGCTTTTTACCGACGGCATTGAGAAAAGTCTATGTGATAGTTCAGTCTAGATGGGCAGGCCCATGGAGAGGGGAGAGTAAGGAGGGTAAGTTACCCCGGACCCCGCTACGTTTGCGGGGCCCCGCTGTCACTCAAAAATATAAAGTACACCAGAATGCATCATTTAAAAAATTTAATTTTTTCCCTAAGAGGCCTTGCGAGAATGTTTGAGGGCCCCATGAGTGTGTTGCGGCCTCGCAAGAATGTTTTCCGGGCCCCGTTGTGGCTCTCGACGGGCCTGCAGATTTTTCAACCCACGTCGCTTTTGTTGCAACTTGACGTTTTGAATTGGGATAAATGGGCCATAACTAATGGCTCACAGTTCAAACAAACTATTTTGGAAGACTTAACAAAAGTAGCATATATGCAGTTTTTTACTTACCATTTTTCTGAAGTTTTAGTGTATGCTGAGCCGAGAAAAAAGTAAAGAATTTCGTGACTAGAACGCGTTTGTGGACGCTCAAAATCACACGTGTGACCTCTACGAGTCTTGGTGATGTTATGACTGGACATTAGCAACGCGTTGGCATTATTCTGTAGATCGATGTTAATTGATCGCTGCCTTCTAGACCTTGCCAACCTATACCGCGTTGTTTTATTTACCGATAATTTCCACCAGAGCACCTGCATTGTGGTCATGCAATAAAGACAAGCGATCTGAGCATAGCTCACGTGACGTGCAACAGCAGCATCGGTGCTGCCACATGGAAAATCAGTGTACAATGTGCAATAAAATAGTACATGTAGTGCGTTTTGAAAAGGTACCCAAATTAGAGGCCTCCGTGGGGAAAATTCCACGAACCTGAGAGGTTTAAACTTACTGACTCGGTTAACATTTACGTTTTGAACAGAATATTTCACACGCAGGTTCTGTCCAGTAATGTTGACGCAATTCACTGTTGAAATATGCGTCTTAGCTTCAAATCGCCAAAAAAATCAACAAAGCCTGCTTTTAATTTCAAAGTTGTTCAAAGCTATATGTTGGTATCCCGAAAAGCTCGACAATAGTGCTTGTTACGCTTGCATTACATTGCCAAATGTAATGCACATGCATTCACTGACAAAAAGGCCATCTCATCTTTTCGACAATAATGTCTACGATGTGAAGCCGTTCATTGGTGCCAAATTGGCCAAAGTAATTTTAAACTGGTGCCGAAATTAAGCGACATTAACAAGTTCGAAAAATAATGCCAAAACAATGCCAAACTTGCCAAATAAATTTTACAAACAAGTTCTTTTATAATTTCAAATTCGTTTTATTTGGCGTTTTAAAAATGTTGGTGTTGGCAATTCCTTCTAAAGCGGCCAACAGACAATTATTCGCCGATGATTGTGAACAAAAAACGCGAGGGTCGGTGTTGGTGATTAGGCCTATTAGTTGGCAACTTCGCAAGTTCGCCGCTTCAGCAGCAGCAGCAGCTGTTTATGGCAACGTTTGTTTGGGGCGTTGTCAATGGCAACGCCATGACAACGGCTGCACGCGCCCAGACCAGCACTCGCATTCATTATTGATGGACTGGTGGCGTGGTGCAGCGGTAACGCGTTTCATCCGATTAACGAAGTTACTCTACGCCCGGCCGGGTTAGTACTTGGATGGGTGACTGCCTGCGGGCAGGTAACCATCTCGGTATGTAACCAGCCACCTCGGTCAACTCAGCCTTCCATCCCTCCGGAGTAGGTAAATCGAGTACCAGCCTATCTGGCTGGAGTTAAGGCGGGGCGCGTTCACCTGTGTCGGGTGGCAGGTAACACTGTGTGATCCCATACGGCAGGTGACGCTCCTTAGCTCTGAGGTGGTCTTCCTATTAAGAGCTGTATCACCACCTTTAACCTTTAATTAATCTATAATATGTAGTCATCGCTACATTATTGTACCCGACCTAACAAGACAGGCGAGACAGTCGTCAAAGGCCACGAATTCGGAAAATTTTTAGCGAATTTTTTTTACTTTTCACGTGGATGTCTTCAACAGCTCAGGGGTCTGGACCCTTTTCTCCCTCCTCCCCAGCCAGCTACGCTGCAGCAGCTGCGTTGAGTCTTTAAAATTAATCTTCTCCGCCAGAGTCACTATACCGAGTATTGGATTAACGAAATAAATACACACGTGATTACTTAAAGTCTTAACCTTATCCCTAATCAGTGCTTTTGTGTGCAATGCAAACATGCGATAACTGCTAACAACAACAAGTAATTTGACCAAAGCTCACATGACGCGTGACAGCAACGGTCCTGCTACCTGGGCAGTCAGCGTACAGCGTGCAATAAGATAACATTAATGCGTCTTGACTCTTGAAGAAGTAGCCGAATTCGAGGCCTTCGTACGGAAGATTCCTCGGAAGTCGAAACTAAGACTTTAAAAATGTACGTTCTACGGTAAAAGTTTCAGGTTGTTTCGGTCTATCTGTAGTGATTTCGGCGCAATTCACACTTAAAATGTGCGCCGCAGCCAAAAATTGCAAAAACACTGAAACTCTTTATTTTGGCAGTTTAAGATCATTCAAGGTTATCGATGTTAACACCGCTAAAAAGCTCGTCACTAGTGCTTGTTATGATAAGCAGCATATCTGCAACCATTTTACGCTAGATGGGCTAATAGCGGTGAAATAACTATTTTATGGGGTACCCCTTTTTGACGCTTGCGCCTAGTTGAACCTAGGGGGTCGAGACTTGCACTGTAAAAATCTACGTTTAATGCTAACAACTTTATGTGCAGGTTGTTTTGGTTTAGGCCTATTTCCAGCCATTTCGGCGCAATTCACTCTTAAAATGTATGTCGCACGGCAGTCCAAAATCGCGAAAAATTTACGAAACCCCATTATTTTTGTAGGAGGTGGCGGGAAAAGTTAAAGGTCGTTCAACAACCATTGTGATGCGAAAGCGCCGTGTGAGCTGTAAACCTAGCGTGATGATGCAAACAGAGCGAATGATATCATACGCAGTCACACAGCACGTTAGCTTAATCTCCGGCTTGCATTATAGTACGCGGACATCGCACAACGAAGTCTCATCATGCTAACTTCCTTTACGCCTACACTTCACTTCCTTTTGTCTTTGCATTTGTTGCTCCCTCAGGCGATCGCTATTCGTGTCGCCAGTTTGCTGACGAGATCAGTCAGACGAACAGCGGCATTCGGCAGTGATGGAGAACGCATCTCTGCCGACCGATATCTGGAACAATGTCACAACGACGTCACCATCTGAACCCGGTGACGCACAGTCATATCTGGCCAACATCCGCTATCTCGCACTCAAGATCGTCTACATCATCATTGGAACCGTCGGCGTCGTTGACAATCTGTTCGTCATCGTCGTTTTTGCTTTGTTCGTCAAGATCGCAGACAAGGTACTGGATATATTGAGCCGAGTCTTAAGCAACATAAATTGGCTTTTGAATCGTAGTGATTGATGATCGTTTACGTATGTAACTTATTGTAACAACTAACTTTTACCGATTTTATGCGCTCAATTTATTATCGTGTGGTGTCAACCGCGCAATATCAGAGACACTAGCCTAACTGAATACAATAATAACGGAAAATGGAAAATAAATTATGAGTCGCTGCAAAAATTTGAGAGAAACGAAAAGAAAGAATGCCCAAGTTTACATGGATACTGGTCGCCCATAAGTTTGCAGCCAAAAGTTAAACATTATAATCTATCATCGTCGCCCTCCGGGATTCGCGGCGCATTGCGGCTAAGTGCTAAACTGTGCCTCACTGCCTCTTACTTATTTATTTCATTAAGGTCAAGTTTGTGTGCCAATCCACAAAACTGCACAAACGTGTTAATGACACGAGAAACCTACTGCTTGTCGAATGTCGATTGCGTCGATGTGCAACTATGTGGTGTTCAGACGATGAACATTCTGATCATGAATCAGAGCGTCATAGACTTGTGTGCGTCATTCGTCACGTCATTCGTAATTTGACCAAAGCTCACGTGACGCGCGACAGCATCTGTCCTGCCACATGGGCAATCAATGTACAGCGTGCAATAAGATGATAATGCGTCTTAAAGAAGTACCCGTATTTAAGGTCTTTGTACGGAAGACTCCTTGAACCTAGGAGGTCGAAACTAAAACGGTTAAAAATGTACGTTTTATGGTAAAAGTTTCTTACGCAGGTTGTTCGACCGGTCTATTTTCAGTAATTTCGGCGCAATTCACTCGTGAAATGTGCGCGTCATTCGTCACACTGCTCATTGCTCTGGTCGAGGTCGACGGCACTCGCAGTGTTGTAGTAGTAGAAGTAGTAGTAGTTGTTGTTGCGTGAAGGTTGACGGCACTCTTATGTCTCGAGACAGCGCCTATGATCAGTTCGTCTGTCGTATCTGGCTTACTAGAGTCGCCCTCTGGGATCTGCTGTTAACATCATCCTACGGCATTGTGCTTATGGCACTGGATCGCTATGTCGCTGTCATCTACCCAGTCTGGTACAGCACCAAAGTAAGAGATGTGTTGAATATATGTGCTGGGCTGACTTGTTGTTATAATATCGAAGTATTGATACTGCTTTGGCGTGTAAGCAATACTTTTCAAAAGTATTAAGCCTGTCATTCGACCTACATCGGAAAGCAACACAACTTCTGCTTCTGCTTGCATATACGCTGCAGGATCAATACTGAAGAGCCGGCTGATTATACTAGGCCTATAATTATGACACTGAACAGTCAACACCAGTTCTATCGATGTAGCTCTATTTTCTGCACTAAAGCAGGGCCTCCGGGTCGTGAATGACTAAGCTTGGATAGAGAGCGACACGTTATTACGCGCAACAGCAGCTACTGTTGTAGCGGGTCTTAGCCGTCGCAATTCTGTCTGTCCCTCCGTCTGTCTGTCCGTCACACGGTTGTATCAGTCAAAAACGGTGCAAGCTAGGATCACCAAATTTTCACCGTCGGCTGCCTGGAAGACTCTAGTTTCAAGAACTGGTGTTGACGCAGCGGGAAGGTGCCCGGCGGACCTACGGGCGAGACTGGCTCTCGGCTAGGCGACTCCGGAATGCTTCACATGAAGGAACATCAACTATATCATCCGCCTGATGATTTCAGTCCACAACAGTTTTGACGAAAAATGAATGTTTATATTGTTCACTTTGAAATGATGGCACTTGGTAACACCTAGAGTTGTTGGTAAAACTTTGGCAGAATGGCCGTTTGTAATAACGTTATCAATGTATCTGAATCTGATATCATTTTAGCAGTATTTAATATACTTGTTTGCTAGTTTTGCATAACAATAATAAACCTAAATGTTTTGCAGATTATTGTAAAGAAGCGACTGGTATATGGTGCAATGACTTTCATTTGGATTATTGTTCCAGCGTATTTAACCAGCATGGCTAGTTCGACCAGCGATATCTTGCCCGATGGAAGCTGTGTGCCTGGTGGTGTGTACAGCAGCAACTTGCAACAGAAAATAATCCATTCGTCGGTCTTTATCATCGAATACCTGTTTCCTTTGCTGACTATGATTTTCTTCTACTCAAGAATTATCTATAAACTCAGACACGCGGTAAATGTTCGCATTGTTGTTTTTAAGGGGCGACTGAAAATGCAAGTACGGATTTGCAGGGGTGGAAAACGTTGGTGTGGACAGAGGAAAAGTGATGATGATGCTGAGTAAAAAAAAATATTACTGTTTCTATGCTTTTTGGAATATCTGCAAGATGTTGCCGTGTCTAACTTGGCTGATGTTCAAAGGTTAAACTGAGGAGGACAACTCCGCAGACCAAAAAACAAGAGGGTGCGGCCGTTGAGGGGCCGCCCGTCATAGGGCCGTCCTTGCAGTTACTATGGTAATTTCGTTTTCCGTACGAGTTAAGGCTCACGTACCTAAAACGATACGTAAAAAACTAGGCAGGGGACAGACGGACAGACAGACAGACGGACAGGATTGATACATGATGTGGCCTCCTTCTAGGAAGGACGGCCCCATAATAAGAAAGCCAACTTAATGAGTGACAAACGGATCCGCACTGCTGTTGCAAAGTATTCGAGTATTGAAATTTTTGTGTCCCGTCAGTCACCGTTGCGATAATATTACCGTGTGGACATGCAAGTTTTAGTCAGGAATGCATCGACACACTTGTCGCAACTGATTCACACTGTACGTCCTGTGTGTCGAAGCGCAATATCGTCTGCAGTTAGGTTTTACAATTAGACATTTCGTTCTTCGTCGTTGGTCTCATTCGCTGACTGAACTTCTCTAATGGGGTGTTTACACGATCCAGCAAACGTCCAGCAAACTTACAGCAAATGTATTCAAAATACTCGTGCTAATGCTGGACGTTTGCTGGATCGTGTAAACACCCTGTAACTCGGACACTACAAGTGACTGTGCAGGCCTACCTGTACTGTTTAATCTTAGTTATTAATCTTTATATGAACTGTTTTGGCGATGTGTCAATTTGTACTCTGTTATGGTTTTACAATTAGACATGCAAAAATGCAAATTTTGTTTAGTTCTTTTAATCTCGTTTGAGAGGACTTAATAGATTTTATTTAAATTTCCTCGAAAAATATTTACAGATGTGTACTTGCATTTTCCGTACTTGCATTTTCAGCGCCCCCGTTTTTAAATATAACCTGGGGCCGAATTTACAAGTGCTCATAAATAAAGCTTGCGACATAAACAAGAATAAAGCTAAATTACGAAAATTTTTATATAAGGTAATAGTTTTATTTTAAAAAATCATTCTAACTTAAATGTTCTAAAAATGCGATTTACAAAAAATCGTAAAAACGTTCGAAAAAGTCACAATGGTTAATCAATTAACAACAATAAAATAACCACTTACGACACTGAGCAGTGTTTTCTATGTTATCGTTCCATAAACAGAACTTAAGATAAAAATTAATAAATATGTAAAGCTAAGTTGTGGGAACATACCGAGTTTCGTATAGTCGAGTTAAGATTTTTTTTCGCCCAAAGCTTACACGTCACTCATTCATTAAATAGCATTACTTTTTAGTTGAATTTAAATACTTTTTATATTTTGGGTCTACAGCATCGAACTACGATGGCTCTCGTCAACAGTTGCAAGTAAGTAGGTAAGTAAGTAAGTAAAGCTTCTATTGCATAAAAGTACAAAACACACGCAAATGCAAAAAAAACACAAAAAAACCCCGAAAGCTGCACAAACTTGATAAAACAATGGCTAACAAAAAACACTAGAAAAAATCTACAAGCGCAACTGCAGAGGAGCTGAAACTGACGTACGGCGACGCTAGGTGTTATACCCCGTTTACACCTGGAAGCTCGAAGCACACATGAAGCAACCTTAAAGCAAACTTGAAGCAAACCTCGAGCACACGTCGTGCAATCTTAGAGCTGGCTTGATAACAGTGTGTGCTTCATGTATGCTTTCTCGTTTACACGATGAAGCTGGCTCGAGGAGCTGGCTCGATGTTTGCTCGATGTTTGCTTGATCGCGTAAACTTGGTATTAGACTGACATTGCATTTGTTGTTTGTTATAGGCTGGTCCGACTGGCAGTTCCGCGGTCAGCAAGGCTGGACGTAACGCTGTCGTTACGTCACTGATGGTATGCTGCGGATTCATCGTTTGCTGGACGCCCAACGGAATCGCCTTCAACTTCGTCGGCACTACAATCGACTACAGCGGCTGGTTCTACCACTTTTAATTGAGTTGATTGTATAGCACAAATCCAGCTGCTCAGTTGTATTTTTAATCTTAGATGTAGGCTATACACATGCGTATAGTAACTTGCTTTGTACTTGTTTAGATGCGATGTTATGAATTTAGATATTTTGCTGGTCTTACCACTTTTACTATACTTTTACCACTTACGTGTTCCGTACTTTTTATGACGTATATAAACGTCTGTACTTATTTACCATTACTTCAGCAGTATGTCTTTTGTTGTGTCGTTTACGTTTGTGAATGCAACTTAACATAACTATTTGCCAGTATCCAGTTTTAACAGGTGCAAGCCTATACATTGCATCAGCTATATATTATACGCTTGCTTAATTCTGTACAGTTCTTGACAAAACGATCCTTATGCATCGTTTCTTGGGCAGTATGTCTTTTGTCGCTGTCACCATACTTTACAAAGATTCTTAGAGCTTTTCTGGAGTTTCGACTGGTTCTATCACTTCACCGTCGTTCTGGCGTTTACCAACAGTTGCATCAACCCTTTCATCTACTCCGCCAAGTACCGTCCGTTCCAATCTGCCATCAAACGTCTGATATGTCGAGAGAATCAAGTCGCTTCTAGCACATAAACTGTGCTACGCGAAAACTTTGTTGCAGCGCAAGCGATTCCGCCTATTCGTACACATCTCTCCCTAGCGTGGTCTGTCTGTCTGTTTATCTGTCGCATACGTGCACCTTACTGAAACGGTACGATTTAGACGTTAGGTCTATTTGACAGGTACACTCAAAGATTTAATGACACATTGTGTTAAATAGAAAAACTCTGACACCTCAATGGAAAGCAAGATTTGATTTGGGGGGAGGTCAAACCAGCAGTCTTTGGTTTTTGTTCCAGATGGGTATAGACTGTAACTACACGCAAGCGCACTAAGACGGGTCAGGTAGGCCTATGTCATGTGGCTTACTAATCACCCCGAATTTGGTTAGCAGCAGTGGCGTATTTAGAATTTGGCAAAGGGGGGGCCATGGCGAGCGCGTGAAGCGCGAGCCTATAAC
>Ga0209671_1002546_pt1 | contig 16804 bp, 10 predicted proteins | sample WorMetHERISLAND2_2_FD_187401 | JGI IMG/M metagenome (GOLD analysis project Ga0209671, IMG submission 187401) | Marine gutless worms symbiont microbial communities from Max Planck institute for Marine Microbiology, Germany - Olavius geniculatus... | ecosystem: Host-associated > Annelida >...
CTTTATAAGTTGCTGTCATTTCAGAAAAAGTTGTTTTTTTATCATAATAACTGCAGTTGTAAAACAATAGTGGTAGAAGTGACAGACTTCAGATTTTGTTAGAAAAGTGCATTATTATCACCGTTTGAGCTTAATGATTATACTATATACTAAAACTGAATTTTGGCTATTGTTGGTAATTGATAGTAATAAAGTGGATGATGAGTCATAAGTGATACATGATGGTCGTTAACGGTGTAATTGTCAGATATTAAAGAAGCGAAATGTGGACATCTCGGAAGCAGGAATGTCAGAAGATGGTCTTTCTCCATTGGAAGAGACTCTAGCCAGCTACATGCAGGTCTCTACCTACTAATGAGCATTTTTAGCTATGAAATAATTATTAGTTAGATCACATGACATGGGAGCACTGCATTTATTAGTGGCATGGTAATTGGATATTGGGTTGGACTTCACACAGCCGTTAGAATCGAAGTGGCATATTCCGCTGTGATACCAGATTCGTTATCTTCTTGCTGACATTGTGTGCTTTACAGCATTACTCACTTACATGTTGCCTGTGGTAATTTGATGTTTCTTAAACCATGAGCCATGAGCCACATCAGGAAGAAAAATTTTAATTAGAATCTGTGTACAAATTTTGGTACAGTCTTGTCCCTGCCACAGAGACAAATACTGTATGAATTTGCTAATTCGTTGACATTTTGTGACTAGTTTTTTTTTCAGTCTGCTAGTTTGTTTATCAATATTTGATCTGTCTGGCAGGGCTGCATCACAGAAGATATGCTTCGTGGTCTGTACAGTGAAGATGTAGATATGCAGCTTGATGCTACACAAAAGTTCCGCAAACTGCTGTCCAAAGGTATGCTACATCCATCATTGTTTGGGCTGACCGTTAAGCTGTAAGCTTAAAGGTCGATTCTTTATCGTGGTTGTCGTCCATCTGTCACGGATATATTGTGGCTAAATGGTGCAAGATAGGACCTAGGTTGCTATTAGTCACTGATAGGAAGTCCCATACTGGCTTTCAAATGACATATAAATCATTGACCTTGGATGACTCTGAAGGGTCATAACAAACTATGGAATGGAATGTTTCAAGCTATAAGTGGCCGTATCTCGAAAATGGTGAGAGGTGCGGCCATGGTTACTGTTAATCACTAACAGGAAGTGGCATACACCTTTTCAGGTGAAATGAAAATCATCGACCTTGGATGACCTTTAAGGTTAGGGACAACCAGCGTGGTCAGCCCCACTCTAGCAACAGCTGGGCTTTTTGTTTGTTATGATGTTTGTGATGCAGTGATAATGGATGTATTGTGTGTAAAAGGGATGTGATGTATGTTAAACCTTAGGTGTGATAATTGACTTTCAGTACTACACTAATACAGTCAGTCGGTTATTTTGCGCACTTACTTTACACTGCTCGTGGTCACCAACAGTCTGTCATTTAAGCTGTGATCTGTTTGCTTACTCTTGTGGAATAGTGCTAGAGATAAGCAGTATGAGTGCAATCATGGGATAAGATATCACAGAGGCTAGTTAGTAAGTAAGAGAAACAAGAACATGAGTGTCACAGCTATTCGCTGAACTCATATGTGTATTCACTAAAACTCGCTGTTTTAATTACATTGAAGATTTCCAGAAACATCTTGCGCAAAGTTGTGGTTTCATAACTTTTGCGGACTCGCAAACATTTTGTCAATGTCTGTCTTCAACGGTAAAACCCGTAATTTACAAATGCGAAAATATGACGTCAGCATGACGTCATCGGAAGCAAAGAATGTCTAACTTTTACACCGATGTAATACCAGTTTTATCGTAGACATTCCCTTAAAATTTTGTGGAAATCTAAACATTTTCCATGAGGTATAAAAGAAAATACTAGGGAGTGTTTTTTTCTAAACGCAGTGTAGAATGACAGATTTGTCTCAGGAGGATGGACCAAATGGTGGACTTCAGAGAATTAGAAATAGAGAGATAAATGGCTAACCCAGGTTTGCATGGAAAATTGTCTTTCTCATTATACTGCAATTGCCTGCTGTGTTAAGTAAAATTTTAGTGGAAGTGTGTATAGTTTGGTACTAAACAAAGTAGGCAACGCTGTGGCTGATGATGTGCTGCAGAACCGAACCCTCCAATCGATGACGTAATCCGTGCTGGCATTGTGCCGCGGTTTGTCCAGTTACTACAGAACGATGCCAACTGCACACTTCAGGTCAGGCTTCAACTACTGGACCTTCTTCTGAACCATCTGGAGCTTTCTTTCTTTTGTTTCGGATAGAAGATTGGGGTTGAGACACATGGGCTCATACCCAAAAGATCCAGTTGGCTTGATGGAGTAAACCCGCCACAAACGGTCTAATCTTAGGTTATCTGTTGCACATTTGCTGTGAAGTTTAGGTTCCATGCATCACTATTGCTATTATGTGCCTATGATTCGAACTTCTGTTTTGACGTGGGGTGCACGAAAATGCAGATAAGTTACTTACTTTCTCACTATTGACATCTCATAGAAAAATGGCCTTCTATTATTACACCCATTTGCAGGACAGATGTGTCATATCAATATTGTGATTAACTTGGAGTTATGATGATGTTATAATGAACCTCATTTCTTTTAGCAGTTTATGGCAATGATTGGTAAATTGCTTTAAGTTGTATAATATATGAAGAGGCATTAGAGGCTCATTGTATTTTGATGGTTGATATGGTGGTTCTGATTTAGTTTGAAGCTGCTTGGGCATTGACAAATATTGCATCCGGCACATCAGCTCAGACCCGCGTTGTTATTGAACTTGGGGCCGTCCCGATATTTATCCGACTTCTTAGTTCTCCACAGGAAGACGTACAAGAACAGGTGAACTGTCGGTGTAATAGGGAGCTAATGATGTGTAATCTATATGTTTAACTTGCCTGTGCTTTGAAAGCCAGGTCGCATCAAAAAAATGATATTGGCTAAATATATGTAGAATGTAACACTAAATAATAATACGCTCATTACGCTGATCAAATGAAATGAAAACATCACTTTGAAGTAATTTTCAGACAAATATGTTGTGCCATCCGAACGTGCCAGACGGTGCCACAGTGCTGATGATGTCACTCACAGGACACTTTGTTGCCATGCTGACATTCGCATTGAAAACGTAGTAAACCCATTGGTTTTACTCACAATAATGTTGCATTCATCATACAAATAATGATGCATAGGTGACATCAGAAATTACGTCGTTGTTCGTTTACTACTAGTGGTGCGCAGTTTGTAAAATTAACCAAGGGCTGGAATATTGTGGATTTTAGTTGGTTTAATACTGATGAAAAATTTGGCTTTTTTGAGACTATTTGGCCGTAAATTAAATACATTTGACCTCAAGGCAATAAAGCTAGTTGGCAATTCTGCAGATGACGTCACAGTTCCGAACATGGCCAAAGTCGTGTAAAGGGAAAAGTGAGTACTTTGTATCTTATTTTTAAGGTATTAAGATGTATTAGCAACCATAAAATTAATGAATATTGACAATTAGCATTTGATAAAGCCAACTAGTGCTTTATAACAGTTACGTAAACCGGTGAAACTTGGCCTTTAAATAACAATCATGACAACAGTTATTATCTGCTAACCTTGGTTCTTTACAACACATTGTATACTTTGTAAACTCAGAATTTATTCTCAGAATTTGATTATGAGTATGCTTTATTTCTTTATAGATAACAGCTGTTCGTGTTGATTGGAGAATAAAACAAGATTACCAGGGGGTAATTTAACGTCGTGTGTATTTTCTGTAGGCTGTATGGGCATTGGGTAATATTGCCGGTGATAGTCCGGAATGTCGAGATTACGTCATCAATGAAGGAATACTAATACATCTGCTACAGTAAGTTGTTAATCTGTTACTTGTCGTAGCAGTTTTAACAGCTAACCTAAAACCATTAATTGTGCAAAAACTGAAACTGTGATGTTAAGTAATTAAGTGAATAAAATCCCACGAAATGCTGAAAATGAAAAATGTGCAGTAACCATCAGCTGTTAGCAGGCCCCATTCCTTTTGCAACTCTGTGAAAGTTTAATCTGTCTTTACAGTAACATCATTCTGGATAATTTGACACTCCAGGAAGTTTGTCTGTTGAATTGAAAGTAGATTAATATACTTGGTATTGAAAAATTCAATGTGTGGCCTGTGCGTATATGTGTATATATTTTCATGTACAGCTTTTGTGCTCGTAAACACTGGGAGCTAGATAAAGCAGCATACTGAAAGTTGATATCCAGTTAGCCAAAAGCTGAGTCATGACTAGGGCCCACAGTTTTCTGCGGGCTGTGGAATTTCGAGCTGAGCTGCGGAATTCGCCCTTTTCCATGGAATTTTGATATTGCCGTGGAATTTCGCGGAATTTTACAGAAGTTAACAAATGACTGATGATTAGTACGATCGTCGGCTTTAAAGTAACTATATCACAGAGAAAAATCAAACTGAACTGCTTAAAACTGCATCCCTACTAATAATTACCAACGTATACGGCACAATCGTAAATTAACACAATGCGACTAATTGACAAATTGCACTTTTTAAAAGAAAGAAAATCGATAATTTCTTTTGTATTTTGCTAGCATAACTGAGCGCCATGTCAGCATCCAAAAACTGAAGTTTTCTAAACAGAATAAAGCTTAGTTTACCCACAAATGGATGGCCGCGGTAAGACGTGGAATTTGGACAATTTTGCCACGGTTAGCCGCGGAATTTGGCAAAAATTTACCGTGGAAAACTGTGGGCCCTAGTCGTGACCGTGCAATATTGTCTGTGTAGACTATTACAGAAGTCTGGTCGGATGTCGATGATCAGAAATGCAATCTGGTGCTTGTCAAATCTTTGTCGGGGCAAAAACCCGCCACCGGACTTTGCCAAGGTGATGATCGTATAACCCTTCTGATATTTTTGATTTTTGGTTTTCATATATACAGTATTATTCTGTATGTCATTTTGGCTTCAGCCAACTCTGGTTAGATCTGGGCAAATCTGGTCGTTTTTTATTACGCGCGAAAGCAGCTACTGCTTTCAGCGCGTCTTAGCCATCGCAATTCTGTCCGTCTGTCTGTCACACTCGTGGATCAGGCAAAAACGGTCCAAGCTAGGATCTCCAAATCTTCACCATCGGCTGCCTGGAAGACTCTAGTTTCAGGAACTGTAAAGCTTTTTCATGAATTTGAAGGGGGTCACCACGAACGAGGGCGCTAAATGAGAGGGGGATAGGCAAAATTTGTGGTTTTTGGCCTATAACTCGCTGTATCTCAGTAACAATGCGAGATAAGGCCTAGGTTACTGTTAATCACTAATAGGAAATCGTACACTGACTATCGATTGGCGCCAAATTCAATGACCTTGGATGACCTTGAACGCCAAAATAAGGGGTTTTTATGGATTTTTTGGCCACTTTTGCCTGTGAGAGTTTATATCATTCACAAGGTGGCGCCACGCCGCTGATGCTACACACGCCTATGGCCGAAGTGTACTATGGTCCCGATGGGCCGAGTCCAAATGATATGCAATTTTCGAAACTATAACTACTGAACTGGAAATGCTATAGGCTTTCGTGCGTGTCATGCTCAAATTTCTTGTTCACTTTATAGCAGTCCGTGTATAGGTCAATTCTGATACATAGTGTGTTAAGATTTCACTCCTCTTGTGAATATTTCTATTTTCGCTGCGGACGAAACATTATTCCTTTCAGTAGTATTTTGATATATAGTAATCTCTTGTAATGCATTGTGGCCGCCCATTGCTCATGCCAGCACACAGTGCAGCCAGCAGACATACCGTTACCTCAGTGCTAGGCCTTCATTCCATAATCCATACACTATTAATTTTTGCTGAGGTTAGGAGACTGAGTTCACCTCATAACTATCTTGTTGACTACTTGTGTGAATTATTGACTTCCCATGATGCTGGGGGTAGAAGTCTGAGTATATTTTCTGCAGCATATGTGAGTTACTCTTTTTTTGTTCCACCGAGGGTAGGAGGCTGAGCTGATCTAATAAGTATCTTGTGTGCTGCTTGTGCGAGTTACTAATTTCCCATGTTGCTTAGTGTAGGATACTTAATTGATCTAATAAGTATGTTTTTTGCTGCTTATGCGAGTTACTTCTTGCTTATTCTTCTTTGGTGGCAGGCTGAGTTGATCTAATTTTGTTGATTTTGTCTGCTGCTTGTTAGTGGCACGGCTTTGCGCTAATGCATTGTGTTCGATCAACGAAGTTGCTCTACGCTGGGCCGGGTTAGTACTTGGATGGGTGACTGCCTGCAGGCAGGTAAACCATCTTGGTATATAACCAGTGGAGTTCAAGTATCGGCCTGTCTGGCTGAGGTTAAGGCGGGGCGCATTCATTTGTGTCGGATAGCACGTAACGCTGTGTGATTCCATATGGCAGATGATGCTTCGTGGCTTTGAGATTTGTTTTTTATATAGAGCTGTATACGCCACTTTTTAAACTGTTTTGTGCAAGTTTCGAATTTGATCAAGGATCTTCTTGTCAATCGGCGTTTGCAACAAAAGAGAAATATTGGATCCGCGTCAGTCCGTGTCCACACTGAATAGGCCTAGGCCTCTAGTCATTAGTATGTAAGGTAGTCCATTGCGCCTAAGCCTATAGCAGATTGCAATTTACTGGTTCCAGTGCTACTGCGCTACACACATCACTTTTTTCTGTTTTTAATTTTTATTAGAACAAGAAATTTGAGCAAAGCTCACGAGACGTGCGAAAGCCTATAGCATTTCCAGTTCAGTAGTTATAGTTTCGAAAATCGCATATCACTTGGACTCGGCCCATCGGGACCATAATACACATCGGCCATATATACCCATAGGGACGTGTGGCGTTGGCGACGGTGGCGCCTCCTTGTGAATGATAAAGACTTGCGCAGCCCGATATCACGAAAAAAATCCGTAAAACCCCCTATTTTGGCGTTCAAGGTCATCCAAGGTCATTGAATTCAGTGCCAATCGACAGCCAGTATACGATTTCCTATTAGTGATTAATAGTAACCTAGGCCTTATCTCGCATCGTTACTGAGATACAGCGAGTTTTTGGCCGAAAATCGCAAATTTTGACCACCCCCTCTCATTTAGCGCCCTCGTTTGAAGTGACCCCCTTCGAATTTCTGGAAAAGCGCTACGGTTCCTGAAACTAGAGTCTTCCAGGCAGCCGACGGTGAAGATTTAGAGATCCTAGCTTGGCCCATTTTTGCCTGATCTACCTGTGTGACAGACGGACAGACAGAATTGCGATGGCTAAGACACGCTAAAGCATAGCTGCTTTCGCACGTAAAAATACACTTTGTCACAGAACGAGATCCGCATCAGTCCGTGTTCGCAAAAAAATCTAGCAGATCTGGGTTCGCAGACTGATGCGTCCACAGTTTGCGCATCTCTGGTAGGAGGCTGCGTTGATCTGACAAGTATCTTGTCTGCTGTGTATGCCAGGTGTCACCGGCACTTCCGTTGCTTGCTCGTCTTCTCTTCCATGCGGACAATGACGTGCTGGCAGACACATGCTGGGCATTGTCTTACCTGTCTGATGGACCTAATGACAAGATCCAGGCTGTCATTGAGTCAGGGGTCTGTCGTCGGCTCGTTGAACTACTCATGTAAGCTACTGCTACTACTGGTAGTAGTTGTTGTGATATCTGTGATATTTGATATTTCTCGTCATTCGTTCTAATTCACATACTTTGACAAAATGTGCGGTATTTTTCCAAAAGGGGGAACACCCCTTTTCGACCTATTTAGTCAAAATTCACATTTTCAACTAAGTCTGGATATACAAATCCAGTACTATTGGAAAGCGTATTGGATCAATCTAATGGTGGTCAATTTATGTGAACTTTTTACCGGTTGTAGCCGAATAAATATTGATTCAAAATATTTCAACAAGATGTGGTTGTTGGTTAAGTATTTTCTGCTAGTTGTGATGTAACACTGGCATCATAATGTTGCATGAGTACAAGCTGGCTTGTCTCAACTGGTGCTGTCACTTACTAACCTGCTTTGATGGTGAACTTTATCCGGTTCACTGATGAAAAATGTTTATCAGGTCAGCACTTAGCAACATGGTGGCATGAAATCAGGCGTCTCGCAGTCCAAAAACTCAACCATCTTGCAAGCGGTGCGTGCTAGTGCACTGTCTTGCTGGAATGTCTGAAAGTTATGCTGTCCCCACAAGTGTGTGAAAGTGATTATTTTGAGCATTTTTTGCGGTTGCAATGGTAAAACTTTAACAGTTTGTCATCAGTGAACCAGATGAAGTCCACCATCGAAGAGCTATTCAGCAAGTCTGGCAGCACTGGTTGCAACATGCAAGTTTATACTTGTGGCACATTATGACGCCAGCATTACATCAGGACTAGCAAAGAATATTTAACCAACAGCCATATTCTGTCGAAATATTTTGAATTAGTATTTCTTTAGTACATCTTGTAAAAATTTTGTTAAATTGATCATTATTTGAGTGAATTATGAAAAAAGTGTGCCTTTTATGAAATGCTGTGTAAACTTAGCTAGTAGCTTTTGTTGTGTTAGTTGTTGTAGTTGTAGTTGTTTTGATTGTGGACAGGCATCAGTCACCAAGTGTCGTGGCGGCTGCATTGCGGGCCGTCGGTAACATAGTGACGGGCGATGACGTACAGACTCAGCTGGTACTAAGCTGCAGTGTTCTGCCATGTCTGCTACATCTGCTGGGTACCAACTTGAAGGAGTCGATACGCAAAGAAGTCTGCTGGACTATATCTAACATAACAGCCGGCAACCGACAACAGATTCAGGTTTGTGGCTTTTGATTATTTAGTACATTGTGGCCACACTTTATTGAAAGGGCTTAAAATAAGTATTCAGTTTTCAGGTACCTGGAAAGTACTTGGAAATTAAATAGTGCCTTATGAGTTTCGGAATGTGATGTAAGTTTTTGCGTTTCAGTACTTTACTTTTGGTTCGTTAGCACAAAGCGAAAATTTTGCTGTGGGTCATTACTTAGCTCTTAAGTACACTTCACATTCATTTCTTTCTAATTATGTTTCTGCTTGTTGTTATTAGTCTACCGGAAAGTTCTATTATTTCTTTTTATTTATATATTTATTTGCTTACAAGTATTAAAATATATTTTACTGGGTTTATCTGCTGTCAGGCGATCAGGGATAGCGTAAATTAATCCCGGCTCTGATAGATGTAATGGTTCCAGTCGAGTTCTGGAGTCACGGGGAGACTTTGTTAAATTGTTTACATAAATCCAGTTGATGCTGTTTATATGTTTAGCTGCTGTTATTACTGTGTTGGATGTATTTTATTCCATAGGCTGTGTTCGTTGCCGAACATAATTCCGGCCCTTGGTTTCATGTACACCGGTGAGTTAAAAACTTGCAAGTAAACAGCTTGCAAGCTTGCAATGCTGTTCAGTTTTTCGTATAAATCCAACTGTTGCTGATTGATGCGTTTAGTTGCTGCTGTTACATTGTTGGGTGTCTATTTCGCTTCACTCAGAAAGTGATTGATGCTAACGTGGTGCCATCTCTTACTGACGTATTTGATCGAGCCAAGTTCAAGATTAGCAGGGAGGCAGTGTTACACTTTTTTCATATAAATTTAGTTATTACTGTTTATATGTTAAGTTGCTATGTAATGTTTAGGCGGTGATAGATGCCAACATAATCCCGGCACTGATAGAGGTGATGGGTCGAGCAGAGTTTAAGACTCGCAAGGAGGCGGCGTGGGCGATCACCAACGCCGTGTCGGGCGGATCGGCGGATCAGATCCGCTTTCTCGTGGATCAGGGCTGCATCCCTCCGCTGTGTAATCTGCTCACCGTGATGGATGGAAAGATCGTCCAGGTTGCTCTCAATGGTCTGGAGCACATTCTCCGTGCTGGACTCCAGGAGTCGAAGCTCCATGGTGGAATGAATCTTTATGCCGTTGCTATTGAAGAGTGCTATGGTATGACATTGTTGCATTTTATCATATCTTCTGAGTTTCTTGGCATTTTCATGTGTGTCATAAACCAAACGAGAACACCCATTGTTGTCAGTTAAGATTGTGTTAAGCACAAATGACATTTGTGGACATGTATGTACCATTTCTTATTCAAATTCATTATACACTTCCCCCCCCCTTTGTTATCACATGTCTGCTGTAATGGGCAATGTCAGGGAATCTTATAGCCTTCAGGGAATAGTCACAGAATAGACCAGAAGTCACGGAATATTCAGGGGAAAGGTTTGTGAGTAAGAACTGAAAAAAAACTGTTCGTTGTTAACTTGTTGCTCTGCTGTTTATTAGCGTGATATTTATGGCGGTGCTTCCTCTTACATTCTGCTATTTTTACTGTAACAGTTGGTTACTGGCATTACAATGTTAGGTACGAGCAACGATGTGGTGATCCCTACTTTGTCAAGAATGTTGCATAGTATCAGGAATTTCAGCGGATTATCAGTGAGAAATTCCGCAGTGCTGGTGAATGGTCATCGTTATGTAAACAAAGTAAGGTCCTTCCTGAGCCTTAAGGTTTATTGGGTGGCGCTGATCTCCGTTTCCTTGGCTGAGACCAGACACTAGTTTTTACACTGCGAGACCACAGATACAAGGCTAGTGTATCGCACGGTGTGCCTGTTTATTGTGCCTGTTTACATCCAACCTTTCGCTGGTACTCATTGCACCTATCCACGGAAGGATTGCCAGGCTGAGTTCACCTGGGTCATTCACCATGAAAGCATCGTTCATTCTGTGTGTGTGCTATTTGTGTTTGAAATACCATAGGGCTGGACAAAATTGAGTTTCTGCAGAACCACGAGAACCACGAGATCTACCAGAAAGCATTTGACATCATCGAGCAGTACTTTGGCTCGGAGGAGGAGGAGGACAGAAACATTGCTCCCTCGGCCGGAGACCAACAGTTCAACTTCGCAGCGGACATGCCCAACGTCGTTCAGTCTTCCAGTTTCCAGTTCTGATAACTAACCCATTCAGTGAGTCCGTCTAAATCACAGTCCGCCATCAGTTAGTAGTCTAATTGAACCATTGTGAGATGACCGGCTTATGTTCTGGCCCAGACAATAAGATTGTTTGGCCCGGTCCAGCCCATTTTGTTACGAGTCTTTTTCATTGTATGACCCAATCTTTTGTTTAAATCAGTCAGCCATCATTAGTCTAGTTACACCATTGCAAAATTTGCTAGTGTTTTTCTGGCCCGGTCCTGAATAACTTGGCCCTTGCCTGGCCTGCTCCGATTCGGGTCTTCACATGGCTTGAACGACCTGATCTGATGATGTTCTTCCTACGCTGTGTTTATCTACAGAAAATGTAGGTATGATCCAATCCAAACCATTTTGCTAACCTTTTGTGTCAGCTAGATTTGCAGTGCCATTTTTGACACAAAATTCAAGAATTGCAGGCCAGAAAGATAGTTTAAACTGCTGTCCATCTATTCGGTTGGGTTTGAAATTTTTGATCTTCGACTGGAGCCTTGGATTGATTCATCCTGCCTTGTTCCATCAATTTTTTTCTGGCCGGGCCCAGTGCATTTTCGATCCGCGTGATTTCAACGTACTTCCTGCAATCGACCTTGCCCATGCACACCTCTGGTTTAGAAGTCATCTGCGCAAAACTTAGAGAGTCAGCATGTCTGTGAGTCATTAGTAGGGCCGACAGTTTTCCGCGGAAAATTTTGCCAAATTCTGTGGGCTGGTTCGCAAAATTCCGCGGTTGACCGCAACAAAATTGTCCAAATTCTGCGGTTTACCTCGGGCTTTTGTTTGTGCGTAAACGTAGCTCTATTCTGTCAAAAAACTTCACTTTTTGGAGGCTGGCATGGTGCTTGGTTATGCTAGCAACATACAAAGATTATTATCGATCTTTTTTCTTTTCAAAATTGCATTTTGTCAGTTAGTTGCATTGTGTTAGATATGCTGGAGTTTTGCTAACTGATTTTTGGCAATTTGCTTGTCATAATGTGCATTCTATGGTAGATTGCATAGATATGGGTGGTTCTGTGCTGCGTTTCCCGAAACTAATGGCATTGTTGGATTTTGATGTGTGTCCTTTTATAGTGGATCACGTCAGCAGTGTAATTGTGGAATTTTGCGTGTTTATACCACATATTGACACCAATTTGATTATTTGTACAAAATTTTGATAGTTTTTCACTGATTGTTAGTACGTTGGCAGAATAACCGTGAAAGAACATAGAATATGACTGCCCGCACTTTGTCGCAAATTTGTTGTCACGCTGCTTTGCAGAATCCGAATATGCTGTGGTGCATAAAATCGTACAGTCATACTTGCTAATGGTACAAGAATGTAATACTACTTTGGCATGTATGGCGTGCGATGTGAACAGCGATAAGATTGTTTGGTTGATCGCTTGCTAATTCAGCCAGGTGTGATCTGGTGCACATTGGTTCTATGAGCAGAGTGAGTGAGGTTATGTTAGTCTTTGTAATGCAGGTATGCTGAATATTGACTGTGGCTGTGCAGAAAACCCAAAAGTTAGTTTGATTTCATTTTGTCCACTTGAGCGTTATTTGTGAATGACAAAATCTATGAATCGTTTTGCAAGACTGTCGCATTGAACTGAAAACATGGTTTTTGCGGAGTGAATTTAAACCAAGTCTAAGATGAAAACTTCTATATATCTAATCCATATTGTTTCTGTCTCTTTGCTGGTGCCCGTTGCATTGGGCGACTTCGCTTTTTGACTTAGACTTTTGAGTTAGACTTTCGCTGAGCTAAACCTGAAGCTGAACGCTAAAGTCTGTACTTAGACCAAAGTTCAACTAAACTTTGGTCTAAGTCTACTGACTTAGACCCAAACGATTAAAAATTGCAGAAAAATGGTAAACCTAACAGGAATTAAATCAACCAGTTGCGCTTGGACTTGCTTATTTAATTGCGCTGCGCACACAAATGATGTAATTACGTGACGTCTTACATCATTGTGTAGTCATTATGGCATTTATTTTTGGTGCCAGACTGCTTTAATTTACTAAACTATCCTTATGTATAGGACTGTAAATAGTCGTCATGTTTTCACTCAGCTAAAGTCAAAAGTTGAAGTGGATTCTGGCTCAGCAAAAGTTTTGCGCTTAGGGCAGTGGAAATTGAACCGACTTTAGCTAGGTTAGTTCCGCTAAACTTTGGTTTAAGTAGGTACTTGAGTAGGCACTTAGACCAAAGTTTATGCTTAGCGAAAGTCTTAAGTCAAAAAGTGAGGTCACCCATTCTTTTTGACTGATGGCTTTTGTATCATGTGTGCGTTGTGCCTGCTCAGTTATGAGAGAATGCTCTTGTGTGTTGACTCGATTTGCAGAGTGATATTAGGTCAATTTTTTTGCCACATTGCCAGCAAATCGATGCTTGGATTCCTGGGTAATTCTAACCTAGGGAATTGTCATCCGTTAAGCTTCTATTCGTATGTGTGGAATATTGACTCACAACTGCATGCAGTCGGGGCAAATTTAATCTGTTTTGTTCCATTTGGTACACCAGCTTATGTTGTGTTACATTGCGTTACGGAGTTATTTCTGGTTGACTGCTTACAGTAGAGTTAAATCGCCATCCGTTGTTATGAAATGTCATGAAATTGAATAGATGGAATTTGCACAGTAAGAGCTTGTTATATTTTCACAACTATTTGTTACTCCAGTTCCTGCGGAGACGTGATTTTAAACCTAAAATCGTTGTGTGATTACGATCTTATGTGATCTGGGATTGTGCAAAATGTCATATACTTGAGAAGTTCTGGAAAGCAGGGCTAAAATCCGCTTTATCTCCAGTTGATAATATGTTGCATTTGTATGTGTGTTGTCAGTGACTAGGGTGAATCGTTGTGATCTGGATGTAAACTGGTTGCTGTTTGAATATCGACTGATTGCTTTAAGCTGTGGTTGATTGTATCGATTGTTTTATGACTATGAAGCTGCTGTGTTTTGGTCATGCTGGTAACACTGTTGAATGCCAAGAGTCTACCGATTACTTAGCAGTGAATCACAATATTAGTGGTTATATATGGCTTTAAAATGGTCAAAAGTATTACCATTATTTTTCGGACCACAACGACTAAAGTCATCGGACGCTCCTTGAAGACCATGAGTGTCGGTGCAGCGTAATGTTAGATATCGTCCGCAAGGTTTCAAGGTCTGCAGATTTAAGCATTATCGTTCTGTTGAAAGCCGGCTTGCTTTTAGATGTCATTTGTTAATATCATGATTGTAGTAACCCATGATCTTCGATTGTTCACGAAACCACCAGAAAAGTTTGTGGCGGGCTCTCGGATTTCACTAAGTTATTTACTAGGGAATTAGTGTTTGACGTCTTCCCCTACTGGGAATGTAAATCAGTGCTCTGTTGATTGTGTGAACATGTGTGCATGTGCCTCTGTGTATGTGTGAATTTATGATAAAGATTTTGGCATATGTAATTGTTTTTCGAAGTGATGCATCTACCAAGCAGTGGCATAATGTTGTCCATATGAACATGCAGGGTGGCATAAAAAAACTTGGCTTGGTATGTCACAAAATGCTTTCAATATTCTTAATGTGCCATATTGTAGTGTAACTTGTGTTATTGAACAAATATAATAGTTTTCCCTATGTTAGAGAGTCAGCATTTGATTTGGTGGAACAGAAATAACTCAGCGTTTTCTCTTGAATTTAAGAGAAAATGTACCGATGTCATGTTAGAACTTGAGAATTTTTCATCAGTCCGTTTCTCGGATATGCCCAGGTTTTTTTTTGCTTTTTTGTTCCACCCTGTGACCAAGCATCCGCAGTGAGTGCTTGTATATAATTAGTAGTCAGAAGATGCTGCAGCAGCCAACTGGTGTGCATAGTATTTTGCTGGTAGTTGGAGTGCATATGTGTCTGTGTGTAAATAAAGTTGTCTGTGTGACACTCCCTTTAGTCACAATGTGTGTATATAATGTAATTCTGAACAATGTGTGACTGTGTTTGCCACTGTGCTGATCTTGCATCGTTATGTAGCCACGTCATAATAAGTCGTGTTACAGATTTTGCCCGTCTGTTTGTCCGTCCATCTGTCATATACAGACTACTTACTCGAAAACCAAAAACCGTAGAAATTCTAAATTGGTGCATACATTTTCCGCAGAGCAGTGCCCCCTGTCCTCCAATAGACAGCATTATCACATTGATGACTGTCTGGAGGATAAGAGGGAAGATTATTAGAACTACCATTATGTTAATTACATATGCATGCACATAATGGAGTTCTTACAATTTTAGGTTAAATCTCATTTTTGTGTTTTGTTTTTCTGTAAAGGTTAAACTTTCTGTTTATTGTAAAGTTTAAACTTACCGTTCCATTATTGTGTTTGTGTGCATTCTGCCTGAAAAGGCCGTCCCCGAAATGACCTATACTGTGTTGGGTGGGACGTTAAACCCTACTCACTCACTCCGCAGAGCAGTAAGCAGTATCTGATTTTCTGCTTGCAAGGTCGGGTCGTCAGACACGGAAAACTTTCCGAGAATAATGCGTGTTTCACATGAATCTTGGATTTACCTACGAATGGCAGATCACATGCTGGCCAGCCGGCTCAGGCAAAACGCTATGCCTGCTGCACGCTAGAGTGTAGGATGTATGCATAACTAGATGAATGCCATGGCCGCATACGTGTTAGCACCAAATCTTTGCTTATTTCATGTTACTGAATACCTCTTTTGTTCAGAGTCGTACATAGGTTACAATGCCACTGCAGCAATCTGCTAAACATATGATCTTAATTTGTTTTTTTTGTTATTACCATTTATTTTGTTGCCGTAAAGTGCTAATGATGTGAATAATCTGTGTAAGTTGTGTACTTTAAGTTGCAGCATGATTTTTGTTGACGTTTCAGCAAACGCTAAATGCATTTAATAGATGAGCCTCATTTATTGCTTATTTATAAGTGATAAAATGCTCTTTAGTCGTTACTTGAATTAAAACTGGTAAGAACTTTATCTGTGGTCGCTGGAACATTAAAAGCAGCATTCTAAGGAAAGTGTTGCAAATAAACAAACTGATCAATCATTATTCTGGGTCGTAGGCAGCACTGTTTCTTGTTGGCGAATCAGAAGCCCTGCTGCATTCCTATAAGAAGTTGTTGCTAGCGTTTGAGTAGATAATTGGCGCACATGGCAGAATTGCTTACTGCTCACATTGAGTTCTGCATTTGGCTTTGTTTAGAGAATTATAAGCCGCAGCTCTTGATATGATTGGTTTTCTGGGGGCATTTGTGATCGCTTGTCTCTTTTGTGTGGCTGTGATAATCTAGGTCATATTACGTGTGGTTGTATGTGTGACACTTTCGGACTGAGTGTTTAATTGTCGCCAGTTTTCCAGGGGTGTACCTTAAAACAGAACTGAGGCAACGAGGGGTGGGGTGGGGGGCAACTCGCCTGGAACTCAGTGGCATAAACCAGTCTTGCTGGGTGAGTTTTTGTGTGGTTATGACACTAAAACGAAACGCAATGATGCCACCGTTGCTCGCAGATGGAACTGTGAGTCTTTATCACATGGATTTCAGTGAAATTGTGGGGATTTATTCTCTTAAGATAAATGGGGGTTGGCCAGTGGTCTAGTCAGGCCCGTCTAGAGGGTGGGGTAAGGGGGGTTAGCTACCCGGGGCTCCGTGATGTTTGGGGGCCCCACCGTCTCCCAGAACTATAAAGTACGCAGAATGTACCATTTGGAAAAGAAAAATTCAAAAATTTTCTCCCCAGAGGGACCGGGGAGAAAATTTTTGAATTTTTCTTTTCCAAATGGTACATTC
>Ga0209671_1002547_pt1 | contig 16802 bp, 12 predicted proteins | sample WorMetHERISLAND2_2_FD_187401 | JGI IMG/M metagenome (GOLD analysis project Ga0209671, IMG submission 187401) | Marine gutless worms symbiont microbial communities from Max Planck institute for Marine Microbiology, Germany - Olavius geniculatus... | ecosystem: Host-associated > Annelida >...
CCAGGAGTCCTGCCGGATCACCCCCAAAATTGAATCACTGGTAGTTTGTGCCATGCCCGACATACCCTCAAAATTTCAGAAAGATCCGTCCATAACTTTTTGAGTTATCTTGCTGACTCACAAACAAACAGACAAACAAACAAAAACCAACAAAAACATTACCTCCTTGGCGGAGGTAAACAGCTTTACAAAGCATACCACTACTGGCAAAAAACAGTAAAAGTGACTCAAACATTAGCAGATACATTACACTGATTCACAAGCACAACTCTATAAGCAGCATGAAATCTGAGCCTCTGTTTCTAACAAGAACAAAAACTAAAGCAAGCGCTGGGCTCATCTACAAACCCTCTCAATCTTACCACTGACTCTTGTGATAGCTAATGCTGGACATCAAATCCTGCAGTGAGCTAGGGGATATTGGTACAAATTTTGGATGTCGACAGATACAAACAAACTTTTTCTAAATCATATGTTTATCTCTTGTATGTCACAAGCCAGAAGACAACCTGTCCTGGGTCAAACATGGTCTGTGAGTTGGACTTAATTTAGAAATGCATAAAGGCAATGGAGATATTAAGGGGCTAATATTTGAGTGTAGTAGAAAAATGTAAAAGTCAAAAGGGATATTTAGGTGCATATATTTAGGTGCTCAGAGCAAAACTCCTATAAAAGTAAAAAAAATATCAGAAAGAAAAAAGATCAAACATTCCATGTGGAAATTATAATTACCTTTAAAAATGTACATCCCCCTCCGCATTTCTAAATAAAGCGCCTGAATGCATAACAATTATGATAAACCTTCTCCTCCAGTTCTTGTTTCTCCTGCAGCAGCGTTCGTTCACGTTCGGCTGAATCTCGCAGCAAAACTTTCATGTCAGCCACTTGCTTCGTCTGAAGACGATGCACATTGGCACTCACACGATTAGAGCAAACTGTATTTACAGCTTGCAATTACAATGCATGGAAATGTTTAGCAAAACTAACCACAACAGAACAGAATTTGCTAAGCCAATACAAAACTAAAAATTCTTTCAAAAAATAGTTGCAAGTTATTATACAACTATCTTTTAGTGCTCAAAAGAGAGATACAGGAATGATATTTTGCCTGGTAAAGTGCGGCTCCAACACTTTCCGAAAAAGCTTACCTGTGTGGAGGATTGACCTAAACGTAGTAACTAGCTGGCAGTAAATAATGGTAGCAAGAAGATTACAAATGTAACAGAAATTATGATTGAACCTTTTTTTCCACATCCTTCTCCAACTCTTTGATCTTTTCCTCGCAGAGTCGTGCCTTCAACTTCCACGTCTTGACGTCGTGAGTGGACGAGCGTTTCAGTTCGTCCTGTGGTGAGTCGGGTACCAGGTTACGACTAGCACTCAGCTGGGTGTCTCTGCCAGCCTGCTGCTGCTGCTGATCGGCTGACAGTTCCAACTCTCGGATGCGTATCCGCAACTTCTCACTCGTTTCCCTCTCCTTCACCAAACGCAGCAACATTTTGCACCTACCCATCAGCGGTCCAAGCATACAGATTTCCCCATAAATAAAAAACTTTCATTCTGCTCCAGCTTTTTGTGATGCTCCGAAGACTCGTGTTTTCCCAACTCTATAGACATCATATTGCACTGTCACCGTCAATCTTCGCTGATGGCAATATTATTTCTGATCACGACATGATTATGATGCATGATAATGATTCGGCACTGGACTACACTTTCAGTTTCAAATGTCATGCTATGTGTAACAGAATGTTACATAGCTTATTATTTTGATCCACTGTCGTTGTTGTCATGATGAGCCAGCCTATGGGGGCTGCATATCAGACTAGGTACTCTCGCATAAACGATTTTAATAATGTACACAATACACACCTTTGCAAGATCCTTGCGCACTTTCTCATAGTCAGCTGATATCTTTGCTGTTCCTTTCTGATGGGAAACATACCGTTCACTCAGGCTTGCTCCAACTTTCTGCCTCAGTTCCTCAAGCTGACCCTAAACGCAGCCAACAACTGCACTTTAATTGGTTAATTAGTGCACCAACTAACAAAAGTTCAGAAGTAGAAAATACCATTTAAAACTAGAAATATGAGACAAAGCCCAACGTGAGTCCACCCAGCACTGTAAATTTGATTGGAAAAAAAATTTAAGTGGCTGAAATTCCCCTGGTAGCAAAGTCACATGGCCTGAAGTCAAATGCATAAGCATACGCTAAACGTGCATCGTCAACATGAGCGCCTATAACTTTCTGTTAGTAGACAAAAGTTCACACATTTTTTTCGTTAGACGCAACAGAAGTCATAGTCAAAAATGCCATCTATTGCTTGTTGATGTCTTTATCCATTCCTGCAATGTCAATGCTCAAAGTCAAAGGTTTTGCTAAATCATGCCAAATTTTGGACGTTTTTCACCCTCGCAATTTTTAATGGGGCAGTATCCCCTAAAACTTGTACCCACATTATCATGCCTACCTAGCAGCATATCATGTGGCAAATATCGTTGGGGGACTCCCCTTACTCTTGAAGTTACGGGTGCTAATTCACTGAATTTCAAGCCAATTTTGACCCCCTTTAAATGAATTGTTGAGGGACTTCTATCCCCAGTGAGATGTGTGCTAGCAAGCCTTGGTCATTTTCTAGCACAAGTAAAAATTTCAAAGCGCAGCATCCCTAGGAGCCAAAATATGGTGTTCCAAAAAGTCAATTTGGGTGCATATGATCTACATCAAGATCTCAAAGTTCACCGGACTTTTTGCCCAAATGCTGGAAAAATCATGGTACATCAGATACGCGTCCGATTTTAAATATCTTCATCTGTTCCAGAGATATTCACTGTCACAGACTGAAATCGTCCGAAATCTCGCCAAATATTGCATGTTTTTGACCCTAAAATTTTTTGGAGGAGGGTCCCCCACAATTTTGGACAGGAATTACAAAATCAAACACACTTCCCATCATGATGCAAAATTTCATGGCGATCTGCTGATGAACCTCGGAGATCTTTTGGTGAGAAAAAAAGAAATGCCGGCAAAAAACATAAGTCCGTTCCAAAAACTATCGTTTCCGGGCAGACTAACAATGAGGCTTTTTCTAAAGTTACACAATATGAAATATAATATGCAAAAATTGCTCGGATGTATCAATCATCAGTCAGTAACTAAAACAAGTCATAAAGGTTTGTATTTCCCTTACTGTAAGATAGTTTTTTACACAGCAACGTTACACAATTTTCGCCAAAAATTATTTATGGTGCCACCACTTATCGGGTGAGATTCCATCGCTGAACAAAAACCCAATTACTCTGAGGCACACCTTAAGTTCAGAGTTCTCATTCTGTAAAGCAGCCAGTTGGTCGGCTGATGTGAAAGCCGGTGTATTCTTGAGCCTCTCGTTCTCAGCACGCGTCTTCTCAACTATCTTCTTGAGCACAGCAACTGCCTTCTCCAGCTGCTCCGGTGTACGACCGCTCTCACCAATCTATCACATCAACCCAGCATCATCAGCCAATAATCACCATACATGGAGAATCAAATGCGTACTGATGCAACAACAACAACAGGGGCTGCAAATCAAACAGACAAAAGTTAAAACAGAATCAGTTTTGCTCAAGTAACTTTGCTCTTGCTGCTAGCATGACGGCAGTGCCAATATTGAACAGAAAATGCCCAAAGAAATGAGAACTAGGTTTTCAAACCTCCTATAATAAGGCGCCAGTCAAAGACAACAGTCTCTCCCTTGTAGTCACCTACAGGATCTGGAGCATGGCATGTCAGAAAATTGTCAAACACACAAACAAGGTATTGAAACTAAATGTAACATCAGGGCAAAAACATCAACTGTGGTGAGTGTAGCGAAGTGAAATGTGCGCTGAGCCGATGAAGAGACCAACCCTGCGGATGTTTCCTGTTGGTGAACTGAGAAGAGAAGAGAAAGAGTCTCGACTTGCTCGGCCCATCAACTCCAACTGTTGCTTTTCGGCCTTCAAGATCTCCACGTACTTCTGCAGCTCTTCCACACGTTCCTTCACACACACAAACACATCCACGCAAATCACATACATATACACTGTGTCCCAGAAAAAGCATCCCCGACATTTTCGACTGTAATTTGAAAACCAGTTAACAGATTTTGAAAGTGTTTGGTACGAATATTCCTGACACAACTTGCCATCAAATGACCGTTCAGTTTCCCAACTGAAACTGAACTTTCCCAACTGTGGGCCAACATTTCAAGCAATTTTACTGTCAGCAGTTGAAAAATGGACGACTGGATGAAATGTTAGCCAAAGTGTCAGAAATGTAAACAAAATGTGTTATGTTAATTAAGCAATCATATCACATTGGATAAAAAAAAATATTTCGCTGGTTGTGCTTTCCCCAGGTAGTGCAGAAACAAACGTTGGGTGAGGTTGGAAACTAAATGGTCATTTGATGGCAAGTTGTATCAAGAACATTCACACCAAAAATTATCAAAATCTGATAATTGGTTTTTAAGTTACAATCAAGAATGTCGAGGATGCTTTTTGGGACACAGTGTACATATGCACACGCACGTGTGTAGAATAGATGCTCTCAGGAAATAAAGTCCAATTTTTCTTCATCCAGTAACTTAGTCAAATTGCGAACGTAAGGTGATGATGATGATGATGATGATGATAATAAGCCCGTTCGGGGGATGACCAAGCCGGTACGTTTTGTTTCAGCGTATTTCAGTTCTGTTATTTCGTTTCAATTCCATTTTGTTGCACATCAGTTTAGTTTCAGTTGACTGCCTGGACTGATGATCGGTCCGTCCCATCCACTTGATATAGCTAATTTCTGAGACACCTTTGGATTTTTCCAAGTGTTGAAGAATAATAATAAGCCTAATAATAGGCCGATTTTTTACCCTTCAGGATTGAGTACTGAGGGTTTAAAAAAATAATAATATTGTCAACTCATACACTGCACCTCAAAGCACAAGTCACTAGGCATCGCAGCCTCAATAAGACAAATAAGTCTCTAGTTCTACCTCATTTTTGTTTACTTCTCCATATAAATGATGTGTTTATAACATTACATTATTGCAATGTGTTGTAAAATTCCCACTCGTTGAAAACAATGTAAAAAAAATCAACAGTGTTTCAGGCAAACATTAGCAAGAGTAAATAGCTTATACATTGCACAATGTCATCTTATTACAAGCTGGAAGTGTTTAACACTGAATGTGAATATCACCTTGAGTCGTGGGATATCGCGATTGGCTTGTTCGACCTCAAACTTGAGTTCCATGTTCTCCTCAGATATCTTGATGACCTGCTTCTGCAGCTGTTCCTCTCTCTGTGCCAGCTCGCGGTACTCAACACCTCGGTCCTACATACACACTCTCAGAAGCTCCAGCACTATTCACGATGTTATCACACCAGATTTTGACAATCTTCATTCACCACACAATCACAGCAGACCAATAAGACAAAATGATTTTTAAAAACACACCACAACAGCCTTAAGTAGCAAAGCAACAAACAACAACAATAAGCAAAGAATAAGTTAAATATTTGAATACCACTGTTCACCACTGAGAACAATGAGTTTTCTGACAAATTTTGTTTACAATTAAATTTACTCTATCACTATTCTATAAGCACTTTCACTGCAGAAAACCAAAAAAAACATGCAACCACTGCATGTACAAACCAGTTTGATAATAACACACTTCACTGCAAATTCAATGGGTCACATGTCTGTTATATTAAACAAACGTAAAAACGTAAAGTCCTTCCTGAGCCTTACGGCCCATAAGGCAGCGCTGATCTTCGTTTCCTAAGGCCCTCAGCCAGACATCAGTTTTTACACTGCGAGACCACGGATACGGGGCCAGTGTATCATGCGATGCGCCTGTTTACGTCCCAGCGGCAAAACTGGTACCAAATTATACTGCTTGGTGACAGAGGCACATGTGTGTGAACAACTTGCCTAAGGTCGTTACCCGGCAGTGTCCTGGTGTGGAGTCGAACCTACAACCTTTGAGTTACCTCAGGATTACAAGTCCCACACATTGCGTTAGACTACCGAGCCACACTATATTATACTATGTTATATTAAACAGGCATGCCTCTCAATTCCATACAATAAAAAATGCAAGCACTTTAAAGTATCACAAATTCCCCGCACGTATTTCCACCCAGGTTCTACGTGAAAGGCAAATTCATTCCAAAATTTCACGGAAAAATCGATTAGATCAGAATAGTGGCTACCTGTGAAATACTGGCTGGCTGTCGAGAGGCAAAAGCCTGCTCTAAACGCTCCAACTTGTCAGACAAAAACTTGTTGCGCAGTTGCACCTCTTCTACTGCTGCATCTCGCCCAACAACCAGCTGCCTCCGCAGTCCCGCCAACTTACAATGCAACACAATACAACACAGTAATTGCAGCCACCTTGTTAATACCACATTGGATCATATACACAACTATCTGCATCGCTGCCTATGAACAAAAGCAACACTGGCAAACAGTAACGAACAAATAAATTCCAGGTTGCTTTTCTTATTAACTGATGCATCACCCACACGTGTTACATACCACAAGACAATCCACACACACAAGCAGTTTCTGTTTAGATGTCCATTTGTCTGGAATCTCTGTGGATTTGTCGGAAATAATCACCTGAAAACTGTTGTGGCAGACCTTTTTCTACAGGCTGAACACCCTTTATGTTGTCCATTCCTCAAACAACAGCACCAAAGCAATGAAGGCTGGTTCAAAACTTTAACAACACATCAATCAAACTGACCACATCCTCCAGTTCGTCATTGCGTTTCTTCAGCTCATGCAGCTGAGTCTGACTGTCACTGCCTGCTGCTGGTCCGGCAGCTGATGCTGACGGTCTGATCTGTGAATCTGCAACAGCAGCGGCTGCACCACGATGCTTTGCTTCCTGCTCTCTCTTCTCAGCTCTGAAATACCAACCACCACAAAGCTGTCTCATCGACAAAAGTCAATGGATGGAAAAATGAAAAGATGAATGTGCAAATTAATGCATGAATGAATAAAGATAAAATATCTTTATCATGTATTGCATCCAACTGTTGGATTAAAACGAGAAATACTATGCTAAAGTTACTAAATGAACATTACAATTGTGCAAGATTCGTTGAATGATATGGTAAAAAAAACTTAGCATAACGAGCTGTTTGACTTTTAGATAATTCATACAAACGAGTATGTTTCACATAGTAGTTAGTGACAGAAGATCACGTTTCAATGGAATCAAATGTACAGGAAAACTATTAGAACATTTGCGCTGCTCAAAAATGTCAGTCAAATAAAATCAACAAAAAATTCATCACAAAGCGACGAGTTTTATGCTTTCAAAAATATCGCAAGAATTTGTCGACACGTTCAGCTGTGAGTTTCAGACCTGTCAACAGCATGTCTCAACAATTCGTTGTTCTTCTTCAGCTTCTCAATCTCGACATCTTTGTCGCGGCACTGAGTCTTGAGCGTCTCCACTCTCTTCTGCCACTTCTTCCCCTCTTCCCACTTGCCGAGCACCTCTTCGCGATGCTGCTGTCAACACACACAGCAAACCAACTTCATGCATCACAGTTCCACCATCTCCGACCACACGACACATTCCCTTAAACCAACCAGTTCACCACCAGCAGAATACAGCACGATACAAAACAATACGATGAAATTGGCTAAAGCGTCAAGAATTCACTACACTGGAAAGCATAAGATGCAGCAGCAGCCTTAATACAGAGGTTATAAATGGTCGATCATAGTTGGAAGATTGCAAGACTCAGTAATGACCAATCAGTGATGTGATCACTAACAACTACTGCGTCAACTCAAACTGCCCTGCCAAACTACAATTAACTGTGTTTCGTTTTTTGATACATTTTGGATCTCCAATTGTGGGATCGACGATTTGTTGATTTTCCATCAACTGAACCCACTTTATGCCAATCTGATTGGCGGACGGCTGACCTCGATTTGCAGTGTTGTGCTAAATTACCGGCATGCGCAGTGAGTGGGTGCCGTAGTCAGTAAACGTCATCATAGCAATGATACCAACGATATCATCCATATTGTCTGCTGTCAAAAATACGTTCTATCGTAAATCAACATGAGAGCATCTATAAATTTTATTTCTTCACAAAACACTATAGTATAAATTGATCAGTAGTGATTAACTGCCATGCCTGGAACTTTATTTTGACACGTGAATTGCCATTCTGACCAACGAAGTGAAGCGGTGTTTCTGGTGTAAACAAGCAACGAACTGCAGATCGCCATGTTTATTCGTCAATTATTATTATCTGACTTGATCGACCAATATTCGGCCATCAACTTGATCGAAGATTTGACGAACGATTAGCCACTAATTGTCTATGGAAAAATGGTTATTGAAATGATCTCCAATCAGGTCCCAAAGTTGATCAATTTGATCAGCCATCAAATGTCCTTGAAAAAACGGGACCTCAGTCTCCTGGTGTGAGTGGTCTGAATGCACCATCTTGTGACAGCCTGTTGCGATCCGCAAACTGCTTTGTACAGTACCAGGCACTGTACAATGCAAATTACTGTGACACCCACAAAGGAATGGCAAAGCCGAGTTGATCCAACCTGGTGTAGAGTAACTGTGATGATTAAACTAGACCAAGACATCGTGAGTCAGCTAAACAACAACAGGGCAAGAATGCACTGACCGACTGTAGCTCAAGTGGTTTCTCCGCCTGCATCGTCGTAAGACGCTCAACCTCCTTGACAAGGTTGTTGTTCTTACGACGCAGCTCATCCATCTCCTTGTGATAACCTTCTGTCTCTCCTTTCTGCCATTACAATACATACAACAAAAATGAATCTGTGCAGTCGAATAAATTAAACACAAACTTGCACCCAAAGTAATAAACAAAGGAAGCAACAGAACGGACCGGTGGATTATCACAACACACCAGGAGAGAACAAGTCAAGTTGATAAATCGATGACGAGTCCTCCTACCAACTTCTGCATATCTATGACAAATTATTCACTCTTGTGACATCTAGCGGTGGCAAACTGGAATCATTCTGAAGAAGAACCCACTTGTTCCCAAAATGTCAAAATATCAGAAAGTAAATGTAGTAAACTGAAAAATTAATACAACACAAAGCAGTTGTGGTGATGTGCACAAACACACTAACAGATGATCAGACCTGTTTAGACATAGTGCTCATGCGCTGAACTTTGGACTTGAGTTCATCAACTTCATCAGCCAGAGAACATTTCTCATCTCTCAGCTTCCTGTTCTGCTGTTCTTTCCTCGCTGCACACAAAAACAGATACCACAACTTCACTGGTTTCAGCATAGTGCAGAACAAAAAACAGCATCCAATCCTGAACCGTAAAATAACTTAGCATATGCATTAAAACTGCTCGTTCTTGTAACGTTTTTAAACACTAACCAAAAAGCCATATTTTGAACCTAGCCATCTGCAGGAGTGATCAGTGCTTCTGTCTTGCTGTTTCTGCAGCAAATTCTTGGCACCATTTGTATTATGCTGTATCTCATTATACAAAGTTCTGTTCCAATTATGTCCAAAGTCACACCTCTGGCAGACAGACACAGCTTGGTCCAAAAATTGGCAGCCGACTGACACTTAACATCTATCAGATGAAGTGAGTAAACTATCACTGCGGAAATGCAATAAAGATAGCACCATAAACATTGCTGTGGCTATTACTCTTGTTGCTACTATAACCGCATAAAGTTGACTAACTCAGGTAAAGGTCACTCAGTTAAGAAAGAAACTGACCAAGTTCGTCGCGAAGCTCATCAACTTCGGCAGCTGACAAAGCTTCTTCATTCTTGAGTTTCCTCAGCTCTGATCTTAGCTTCTCAACACAGTTCTCCAGCTCAGATATTCTCTCCTACACACAACACAATATCTTGGCTTCACTATCACACTGATTCAAACACAGTAAGCGGCATTCAGTGGCATCATTAATGACGTCATTAAAAAATATAAGTAAGTAAGAGCACATATTGATCTACAAATGCGCAAAAGAAAATTTCTTTCCATACAGCACATGCGCCGCAATAGTCACGCAAAGTTCGGGATGTTTTTTATTGGCCACCCGGTACTAACACCAACTGTAGCCATTTAAATCAACATTATGCATTAGCACTGCAGTATATAATGGTGATGGACCTGTAACTCTTTGGTTCTCTTCTCGACAAGTCTTTGTACATTGATCTCAGCGGCAGCTTGCTCAGCATTCGCCAGCACTTCAGACTGTGCCTGTGAGACCAAATCAGCTCGCAGGTCCAGCAACGCTTTGCTCAAAGCCTAAACGGCACAGCATCCAGAGATTATTATTATAACTATTGTCATCAATGTCACTTACAAGGTGCAAACTCGAAAACACTGTATATACGGCAAATGCACCATATCGACTATTACACGTGTTGCAGTTAGTCATCAAAACACAGACAGTGTCATTTCTATTCAAAGTTCAGCTGGTAAGACGTTACATATGGCAGGATTGTTGATGGAAAAACTATTGTCACCGTAGTCTGTCGTTGTATGGGAAACAGAGTTGTGCAACTTTGGCAACAGTATTTGACAGTGCAGCATGTCACAATGTCGCAGTGTCAAAACATGTGACAGTATCACTCTCAAATAAATGACTACAACATGTCAGATAGAATGTGGAAATACCAGACAACAACCAAAAATTGTCATGCATGTGACTGACAACAATGCAGAGTGCAGACGCATTTATATGACAAAAGTCTGCTTGTCAAATGTCATGTGACAGTGACACCACTCCCACCAATCAACACTGCATGCTATAGTCTGAGACACAAGAATGAACATGTAAGTAAGTAAGCCTGATTATTCCAATAGTGGCAAAACATCAATCATGGACACAAAATCACAGTACCTAGTAAAACAGGCAATGTAATGGTAGAACATCACGGGTAAGCAAAAGCAACAAAAACGCACAAAGCTGCACTAATGCCTAAGCTCATTAAACTTGCTATTATTTACTGCAGGACTGGTTTGTATTAATAACTTAGTTTATTCGAAAATCTCGCATACAGCTACAGGCTCATCATGCCGACCTGTTGCTGTTTCTCTTTCATCACGAGCTGGTTCTTCAGTCTCTCGACGTGGTTCTTCATCGTCTGTGTCGGCGCCCGGCTGTTTGCTTCGTGCTGTTCATTCAGTTCTTGCTGCAGAGCGGACAGCTCCTTGCGCAGATCAGCAACTTCATACATCAGCTTGGTCTTCTCGTCTTCCACCCGACAAACCTTCTCACTGCACTCCGCCTTCAGACTGGCACAGACACACCAACACTGCATCAGGTCACACCAAACTACAACCACAGACAACTGCTGCAGGTATCTGTGGTATAAGTATTGATCAAAAAAGTGATCGACAAATTCAACATAAAAACAGCAAAAAGTACAGATATGTACATTAAATTAACTGCTCCTATATGTAACCGATAAAGAAATGATAAACTTCTGAATGACGACACTTTAATAATGATGTGCAGATTCTTGCTAGTCTTCCTTTCTCAGCTAATAAAGATCGAATCCCTGCTCTACTTATCTCATTTCAGTCCCATTCAAAATAGTTGATTTAGTTTAAATGCTAGATGAAACCGGAAGTGTGCTTGCCAGTTTTCCAGTGCAAACTTTTCATGTTTGATTTGCATCATTTCTGCTAAGTCTGATAAACCACACATTTGAGAAGCACATTGACAAACAGCTTTGTGACAAAACAAACAAACAACTGTCGATCATAAGAAAACAACTGTCAGAGAAATACTGTTGGAATAAGTTGAGCAACCACTTAAAGGCAAAACAAACACAACTGGCTATTTTTATTGTGACAAGCTAAAATGAAACAAAAAACATTTCTAAATAAACTCACAAGTTATAACAGTAACCAATAAGTTATGCGAATTCATCAATCATTATAACCCATATTTACTGATTTGCTGACGTTCTTCTGAACAACTTCTGTTCGTCATAATAGCTTCTAGTGCAAAACAGAAATCATTCCAAAGAAGGCAACCAGCCATTGCTGAAAAGTCTACATCAGAAAATGAAGATTGTAATTTAGCAAACTCACATAGCTTAGCAGAAGAGTGTTTAATGCTAATAGATGCATTGTGGCTGACCGTTCTCGTTCATCAGCGGCATGTCTCAGCGCATCGTCCAACTGATGTCGAAGCTTGTCATTGTCCTGATGCGCCGATGTCAGTTTGTCATTGACAGACATCAGTGCAGTCTCTTGCTGGCTCACAAAGTCCTCCAACTCATTCAGACGACGCAACTACACCATGCATATGCATTAACAGGTCACTCAGGCTCCACAACTACATCATGCGCAGTGCTTACACATTAGGTCATTCAGATGACGCAACTACATGCATTTGCACTTCAAATGGTTTAACAAATAACTACATGTACATGCATATGTATAAATAACTCAGACAGACGACATGACTACATCATGCATATGCATTAACTTATTCAGGCGACGCAACTACATTTATATGCACTTTTTGCACACTTCAATAACTAACTACATGCATTACATTACATTAACATTTAACACATTTCATATCACATGCTTTAAAACTAACTACACTGTATCCCAAAAAAGTATCCCCGACATTTCGACTGTAACTTGAAAACCAATTATCACATTTTGGATAACTTTTGGTAGGAGTATTCCTGAAACAACTTGCCATCAAATGATCATTCAGTTTCCCACCTTAAACAACGTTTTTTTCTCCACTACCTGGGGAAAACACAACCAGCAAAAAATATCACTTTTTATCCAATGCGATATGACTGCTTAATTAACATAACGTGTAAAACACATTTTGTTTACATTTCTGACACTTAGACTAACATTTCATCCAGTTGTCCATTTTTCAACTGCTTACAGTAAAACTGCTTGAAGTGTTGGCCCACTATGCGAACACAAGCAAGGAGATGCTTTCTCCATTCATTGACAGCAGTATGGACAATGTTCTGCTCCAGACCAATCCAGGATTTACCAGGCAGTTCTTGATTTCACAAACATTCCTAAACTTCATCTTGTAGACACATTGCTGCACGACGGTCAAAACTTGTAATAGACTCCACAGATTAGGATAGATGGAATTTATTGACGTTTTTCCATTCATTTCAACACGTATTATGCTTGGTCTGCTTTCCTCAGGTAGTGCAAAAGCAGACGTTAGGTGAGGTGAAAACTAAAACACTTATTTAATAGCCAGTTATGTTAGAAATATTTCTGCCAAAAATTATTAAAATCTGCTAATCTTTATTCAAGTTACGATCGATAATGTCAGGGATGTTTTTTCAGGTTTTCTGTTTATTTCAACACACATTTTGCTTGATCTGCTTTCCCTAGGGAGTGCAGAAGCATACATTGGGTGAGGTGGGAAACAAAACAGTCATTTGACGCCAAGTTGTGTCAGGAATATTCGTACCAAAAATTATCAAAATTTGACAAGTTTTCAAGTTACAGTCGAAAATGTCAGGGATGCTTTTTTGGGACACAGTGTACATTCACATGCATATGCATATTCAGTCTGAGCAATCCATACACATTTTGCATGTTTTCATAACTAACTCAACCACCACAACTATAAATATACAATACGATAAAAATTTGCCCTTGAAAACTGACAAACAAACTGCCAGTAAATGTAAAAATAAAAATTAAAAATAACTAAAATGTGTTGAAAGAAAACAAAATCAAAGAAACTGATCATTTAAGTGCTGCAAGCCTGGTCTGGAAAGCCAAAATAGCACTACCACAGTCGTAATAGGCCATGCGCATACTACGCCTTCGGCAAATATATGCACTGTGGTGCAACTACATGCATGTGCATTACAGATGTCAACAAGTCATTCAGCTGCGTCAACTACATCATGCATCTCCACCTCACACTTCAGCACACAGACGCACATACGCACACGCACATGCAAACTAAAGTCACTGATCGGTTTTAAACATTTTTCAGACAGTTGTCATCACTTGCTAACACAACACATAACTAAACTGACAATAAGAGATACTATTCTGCAAACTTCTCAAATTTAACACTCTATCTATACTAACATCACCACTAATTTCACTGCACTTATAAACAAAAAATTGCAAACAAATTTTGATCAAATTTTAGCAATATTTCGACACTTCTGACTGTTACACTACAGTTATGAATATTTAGGTTATAACTACAAAGAAGTCCAACAAAACAGTGATTCAACAACATGTTTCTAAAAAAAATTTCTACAGCGAAGAATTTGCAAAAACTTACTAGTAAATATCGAGTAAAAACACAACGATAGCACAAAGAAAGTCACTATAATAAATGCTGTATAAAATTACCTGTTCGCTGGTGACAACAGGATTGTCTGGCTTGCTGAGTGACTCTTTGATGGCCATGCGGTACTTTTTGAATGCAGCTTCGTTTCTCTGATGCAGTTGTTGCTGGAGCGCCTGCATCTCATCGCAGTGACATCGCTGTGCCTGTGCCAGCTCTGTACGTGACTGCTCCAACAGTTGCTGATAGCGAGCCAATGCCTCGTCTTTCTGCGCTATTCTTGCCTAGTTACACATTTACACTAGTGCTGGATTAAAATGGGTGCCACTGATGCTGCAGCACTAGGCCCATTCGTGAATTAAACCTACAACCATGGAGTGAAGGAAAAAATTTTTTTATAACATTCATCAGCACTGCATATGAATAACTAAAATGTTGTCATAAGATGCATTTTCGAAAGCCCAAAATGTGTCGAAACTGCATATGGGGTAAACCTCTTACTTGGTCATAAATGCCAAGAAGAAAATAAGCCTTTTCCTGGGCATCAAGCCCAATTTGGTCTTAGGGCCGATTGATTCACATCCAGGTTAAAGATAACCTATACGTTAAAGTCGGTAATTCCAAAACTTAATCTTTGTCGCGTTGATTCATGACACATCAGTAGATTAACTCTCTCGGTTACCTCAGACTTAACTCGCACCGTTAACCTAACGATTTTACGAGGTTAACCTGCAATTAGTGCAAAATCGAAGTTGACCCATGTAAATAATAACATCTGCAAACCTTTCACAGTCATAGATCGATGAGCCAGAGGAAAAAGAATCGTGACGTTTTCCTTAGTGAATTCTATCATTATAGTCAGCAAAATTATCACAAATTGATTGCACTTTTTCTACGTGCGAAATTCGTTGTATTGCATTTATTGCATCGTGTCAAAATACACTGTACATTAATTGCCATTTATATATCCTCTTCTACCCACAGACATGCCATTTAGTTCACAAGCCTATAATGGACCATAAATGAACAGCCAGAACAGCTACTGCCAATCGAAATGTTTGATTCATGGCGTGGTTATATGGACGAGGTTTAACTCTCGAATTAGCAAACTCAGGTTAGTCTTTCCGTGAATAAATGCGACAAAGGTTAACCTGTGGACTTAACCTCGTGACCAAGATAACCTAGCTTAAGTAACCTAAAAGTTAACATGGACATGAATCAATCGGCCCTTAATGCAGTCCTGATTTACACACAGTAAGGCCCAATTTGTTTGTTATGCACTGTGTCCACCAACTACAATACAGTCATGAGTATGCAGCATGCAGTGATCTTGACTTCATGACATATATTCAACAAAAAATTTGAGCTAATGCTCACAAGATGCGCAAAAGCCTATAGCAGTTCCTGTTTGCAAACTGTTAGTCTATCTAAACCATTTTGTCGCAGTTCATTCTTGGAGTGTGCGCTGCAGCCTCATTCAGGGTGACCCCCTTCGAATTTATGGAAAAGCTTTTGAGTTCCTGAAACTAGTCTTCCAGGCAGCTGACGGTCAAGATTTGGTGATCCTAGCTTGCACCATTTTTGACTGATCCACCCGTGAGAGAGACGAACAAAAAGACGAACAGATGGACAGAATTGCGATGGCTAAGACGCGATAAAAGCAGTAGCTGCTTACGCACGTAAAAATCAGACACTAACCTGAAACTACTCCCTTAGATAACTTGCAGTTCATCACACTTCTTTCTGTACACGACTTGAGAGGTTGCATATTACACACACCAAGAATGGCATAGCTAATATTGTCTGTAATGGAAGAGCTCAGCCAAATTAAACGTTAAGAATAGACTCGAAAAGCCAAAATTATTACTGCAAGCAAGCATAATGTTGTTGGCATAAAATGTAATCTACTGCAAGCTAAACTAACTGGAAACGTGCAGGAAAATAAACCTGTAGACTGGACACTGTGCTGGTGGCCACTCGGACAGCCTGACTGCTCTCATAGTCTTCATCGCAAGGCGACTTTGCCGCCGACTGACTGGCAACTTTCTCAAAGACTGCATCACGATCTGACGACGCCGGCAGACGAACACGAAGGTCCGTGATCACTCGATCACGTTTCAACAGCTCGCTGTCTTTCTCCTTCAACTCACCCTCCAATTCCTCCACTCTCTAAACAACAAACAGAACACTAAGCAATAAGACAGATATTTCACTGGAAAATAAAAGCTTTTGTATGCCTCGTCTCGAAAAACCATGCACGTATGAAGTATCTGCAATACAGATACAAACTAGAAATTTGGGGCAAAGCCAAACGTGAGTCCACCCGGCGACCTAAGTCCGACTGGGGGAAAAAGGGAGGGGGGTAAAATTTCCCGGCATCAAAGTCACGTGGCCCGAACTCAAATGCATTGGTATACGCCAAACGCGCATTGTCGACTTAGGGTAGGTCAACATGAGCGCTTATAACTTTGTTCA
>Ga0209671_1002548_pt1 | contig 16801 bp, 10 predicted proteins | sample WorMetHERISLAND2_2_FD_187401 | JGI IMG/M metagenome (GOLD analysis project Ga0209671, IMG submission 187401) | Marine gutless worms symbiont microbial communities from Max Planck institute for Marine Microbiology, Germany - Olavius geniculatus... | ecosystem: Host-associated > Annelida >...
TACCTGTCTCTCCTTGTTTTCTCTTTTTTCCCTTATTTCCCTATTTTTCCCCTAAATTTAGGAAGGTGGTCCGAGTGCTGTACGCCCTTTCAATGATTTCCAGTCGCCATCGATTTTAGGACATTCTGGACCTGAAAAAGTGCATTTGGATGCAAGTCAGAAAGTCAGTATAATTTATATGCAAAATTATACCAAGTTTTCTCCCGACTGTCTTAATACCTCCCCTCCCGCATACTTTTTGATGAAGCACTTGCTTCATGGTTTGTGTGGTGTACTTCATGTGTCACTTATTCTGACATTTGCACCGTTCGTTGATTTCTGGCTATCACAGATTACAAATGCTTCAGCAGAGCGCTACTGATCAGTGTTACTGTCCGAGTTGTTTGTTTGTTTGTTGCATCTGACAATGGCCACTGAATCTCTTCAGGCATATTTTAGCATCGTCATGTTTGTTGCGTTGTTGGTTGTCGTCGTGCCTTTGTTTCTGCACAGACACATTGTGCTTTCGTGAATGCTAGATAGTTACAAGTCAGTCAGTATGTTTCAGCACAGTTGCTGTTGTGAGTGCAGCCACACTGACAGGTTTTTGCATATCTATGTAGTCGGGCGAAGCATTCCCATGTGCAATGCCAGCAAAGCTCCTAGTCATGACTAGGGACCACAGTTTTCTGTGTTCCTCAGAATTTTGAGCCGAGCTGTGTAGTTTGCCCATTTCCGTGGAATTTTGCAGAATTCTGTACTGGATGGTGATTACTTTTACTTTCCAGTTTAATTCCAAGTTTACAAAGCTTTCTTACTAGGAGGGTTTTCTTTCTTTCTTACTAGCTTTCTGTCAGTCTTCTTAAATCGACTGATTACTTCAGCAGTCAGCAGAAAATGTGCCACTATGAGCTGCATAACTAGGCAAACTAGCTCACAGTATTTGGAGAAATTTGCCAGGGGAAACTGTGATCCCTATTAGTGACATATTGTCTGCATTTCAGTGTTACTTTACATGTTGATCTACTTTTGATGTGCACTGATACTGTTGTGATAGCTGCGCATTAGAGGCATGCTAGCACAGTACACTTCAGAAGTTGCTACCATACAGCAGCACTACAGAAGTACTATTATTGTCGTCATTAATGTTATTGTCTGTCCCATTGCTGTGGCATAGCATGGGGTAGATTATAAAATCACTTGTTTTTGTCCGTCTGTGTTTGCTGTTGTAGCTGCAGTTTAGGAAAAGGAGGGAAAGGGGGAACAAAGGGGAAGAATGGTAGACAGAATTTTTCTTATGCCAACAATTATATGTGCAGCAAGTGTGTGATGTGTTAATGTAGTGGTTAGGAAATTGGATCGTTAATCAAAAGCTTGCCAATTCAGCTTTCAGCCATTCAGTAATGAGGTGGGGAGGATTGTTTATTACAAAAAATATGTAGATAATAGATCCAATAATATCGTCATATTGACTATTTGTACTGCATACAATATAGTACTATTGTTTTGCCATAAGGTTGTAACTTTGCAGCACATTGCTGGCCACTGGCAGTGTTTGTCTTGACCATAACCAAAATCTGTGCAGTCATTGGACTGTAATACTATTTAAAGAACAGAGGTGTGGCTAAGAAGGAAACATTATGGTCTGGCATGATAGACTAATAAGCAGTCGCAGCAAGTGACTCTGGTTTGTCCAGAAATTAAGAATTTTGTCGCATTTTGAGTTTCTTCCGTTATACGTTTATTGATATTTCTCATTTTCTATCAGTAGCATATCAACAGACAAGTTTTACAGACATCTTACTTGTTTATATCCCGTTTTGTGTTTTTAGGATTAATTTGTTATTGACTGTTTCGAGTGCCACGGCAGTGACAGCACCCAGCTACAAGTTTTTTCAGTGTGAAGTTAACAATGCATGCATGTTGCATAATTTTTATTTGCACATAAGATTTTTAAAATGCCATTTATGATGGTGATTGGTTTCGCCGAATATTATTATCTGCTCAAAAGTGCAGAATATTTATAATGTTTCGTAATATTTATTTATTTATTGAATGCTTTGATGAGAAATTGTATGTATGCAGCATTTTGTAATGTTAGTCATTTATGGTTTAGTATTGTGGTGAATTTCTAGTCTTTGTATTTCCATACATTTAGAGTATTGGAATTGCTGCTAGTCATTTTGCTAGTTATTTCTGACTCATAGTAAATAATAGACATGGGGTACCGCAGTAGTTTTCCTATGCCAGCAGCTACTCAAGTAAACTCAGCCTGGCCATCCTTAGTTAATCATTGAGTAGATGCACTGAGCACTGCAGTGGTTGCAGCCATTGATCAGGAAGAACAGATGGCAAGTTTTCCATAGCAGCAGGCCCTGTTTCAGCAGCAATCATCATAGACTTTTTGGGGCACCCGGCCTAACCTGTTTCAGTTCAAAACAGGCAAATTGACCTGAAGCCCTTAGGTCGTATTACATTAGCCATGATTACATGTAGAATGCCAAGTGTGGTTTGGCAGTGTAACAGTAGTGTGTTGAACTGGTGATCACGAGGTCGCTGGTGTGACTCCTAGATGGTCCACTGGGCAGATTGTTCACACGCGTGCCTCTGTCATCAAGCAGTATAATTGGTACCGACCTAACCTCCGGGAAGGTAATGGCAGTATGTGGGACAGGTGTGGCCTATTGCCCATATAACTGAGCTGTGTCTTCAGCTCACTGCCAGCTCAAAGCTAGGGTCACAGCTGTGAGAGGTGCATGCACTGGACCTTGCTGAGTTAATGAAATCTTTCTCTTGTTAAATGTCACTTTATTCATAATTGCATTGTGCCATGGCTCAGTGGTTAAATGCTTGTTACATACAAAAGATGTATGTGCTTAGATACTTTGAAGATTTTCCCGAAGCATTTGTTTTTGATTCGTTATGTTAATACTGTGCTGACAGATAATTTTCATTATTTCATTAGTTATAACAGATTATGTGTTTATTGTTATTATCATTTATTTATTGTTTTGCAACACTGTAGTCAGGACTTGCTAACCTGCTAGTCTGTTACAACTGAGTTCTTAACTTATCATTTAGAGTTAAAATGATGAGCTGTGTCAATATTTTTATGCGCATATGCATGCCTTTTACATGTTTTTTTGTGTTAATCTTGGTAGTATTAGATAATCTCTATTTTTCGCAGTAGTCAAGCATCCTGCCGTATATGAATCTGGCTTGAATCAGTAAAGGATGTATGATGATGATGTGTGATTGTATTGTATTATTACTGACTAAGAATAGGCTTCTGTTGTTTTCTTTGTGTCATGTGTAACACTGTGTTGTAACATTACAGCATTGGTTATGAAGTATCAGGTTGAAATATCAAGAAAATGGCTCCATGTTGTACATCTTCCTGTGCCATGTCTCAAACTACATTTGTCATATCACACATTTGACTGTGTATTTTGGAAAAAAGCTATCTAAATAAGTGATTTCTCTGTGGGTCGTGTTCTGCTGCACATACCACACATATCCATGCAGCATTGAGCAGTTATTGAATGTCAAGCATGCAATACCGGTACTTGATTCTGCCATGAGATATGACAAGGTATCTTAACAGATTTGTGTACCAAGTAATGAAATTAACTGCTTGTGTGACAGGCATCACTGCTGTTTTGTTTACCTGTCATTTACGTAACAAACGACGACAGTTTATCGACTTTTTATGGTGACTTGAGTGCTGTTGGTATCTGATCGATAATTGATGCTGTGTTATTATTGTTGCTCTGTGTGCTGTTGATACGAATGGTAGAGGTGTGCAGAAAGTGGAAAGTCAATTTTGTTTTTTTTAAATAATTGAATTGTCCAGAATCATCAGTTCTGTTCAGTTGGTTTTACATAGCATTTGCAAAAATGCCCCCCATCGTCTTCCCACAAGAATTGAAGTCAACAAGTGGAGTGTTAACATACATATCTAAGGTGGAAAGCCAATATATTAAATTTCAAATTTCATATATACTTAATAATTAATTATCTGTTAGCCATTTCGAGAGTACAGTTGACTATCTGACTGTTGTTACCAGCAATGCAGTTCCTAGCAAAAATGATCCATGCCCATTTCAAACTGAAACTGTGGCTTTTTTAGCGCAACTGAACCCACAAAGATTCCGAACCAAAAGCCATGGTTATTTTAAAAACTAAACTCCGGAAACCGTTCTGCATGCCTATATTGAATCATGATCCAGAATCTTGCGATGTCATTATCGACTATGTTGTTCTGTTGCCCAAACATTTGGCTGTTTGAAAGCAGTTTTGTATATCATCTTGTCATCTCACTGTAAATCAATGTTTGAACATGTACAATATTTCACTATTTTACTGTGTTCGATAGTTATGCTTGTACAGCGACTGCTTCATTATGTTTGACTCATTGGCACTTAGTGTCGATGAATTTGCATGTCTGTTACTGGCCGGATGTATCATTAACTAGCCGGAGTTTGTGTTGTATGTCTACCAACAGGGTACAGCATTGTGTTCGTTCTGTATTCTGCCCACCACTCTACTCAGTGTTCAGATGAAAAGGTGCCCTCTTTTTCTACCATAACTCAGTTGAACGACAATCCATTTAAATAAAATGTTAACAGCTGTAGCTGAAAGACTACTTTTTCAAAATGATGGCACCAGTTGAGATGAGCAATCTTGCTGTCACCAGACTTTAACATCACCTTACGTAATGACTAGCAAATTTTGTTCAAATATATTTAAGTCAGTATTTAAGTAATTTTATTTATATTGATTGCTGTTCGACAGAGTTACAGAGCGAATAAAAAGGATGCCTTTTTATTTGAACACTGTATAAGCTACGACCAAAATTCAGCTCAGTAGTTGCAGTCGGGCAGTTTGTCCTTGCAAGAAAACAGTATGCCAGTTAAGGAATGATACTTTGTGTCAGCGCGATCATAACTTGTACTTTTCTTGTAGTAGGAAGCTTTTGTCATCTACTAATTATCTTGTTTTAGCAATATATTTTTGACTGTCATTTGCCTGTTGTGAATATAATGTACCAGTGTACCAAAGCATACACTAGTAATTAGGACGACATGGCCATCATTGTGTAATCTTGCATATTTTGTTGTTATAATACGGTTTGATGAGAAATGAGTTAATTCATAGCTGAACTGTGTGTTATGTCATAGCTTTGAACAGCACAGTTACAGAAACTTCTGCATGTAACATTGGAATGTCTTGCGTTACCTAAAATTAGGTATCCACGTTCCAAGATTGGAGATGTCAACCATAAATTGGTCGTTGGTATCTTGCTGTCTTCGAATACTATCAAACACAATACCAGACACTGTCTAATAAACTGTAAAAATTTGTGAAATAATGACCATTATTTACCAATTTTTATGACATGTAGCAACACCCAGCAGTTTCCAGGAAAGCAGCAGCAGTTGCTGAAATGTCAACAAATTAGGGAATGAAGGTGTTGTAATTTGATGAATATTTGCAGTTTATGTAATCCCACAGTAACAGTCCTAAAGTGACGTAGAAAACTCATTGATAACACTGCCACAGGGGGGATATGAACACATTATGACACTGCTTGAAAGCATCTGAATGACTGGATACAAAACTGTGCTGAGGTAATTAAGTGTAAATAAGCTATACAATGAGGCACCTACCAGGTGCAGTATGTAATAACTTATCAGCACTATACTTGACACAGAACGTTCTATATTGATACAATTACTATTTATTTTACATGGTGTAAAGAATACGAACATTAATAAATATTCATTTGAAGTGTTCAGCAGAAGTTAAGTAAAAGTGAAATGTGAAACAATTTAGCAATACTCAAAAAAATCTCAGCAGATAGCCCATACTTTAATCAACAAAGAGTGATATAACTGCACGAGCACACCAGATCTTATTCAGCACTAACTTTTCTGTGGATAACTGTCATACAAATCTTTTACTACTCTGTGATGGTGACTGCAGAGTAACTGCAGAATATTCAACACTTTTGCCCCCTGCCCTCCAATAGACAGCATTCTGAGATTAATGACTGTCGGGAGGATAACAGAAAAGATCGTTAGAACTGCCACTATCGCTACATATGGACGATTATAATCGGCATTTCTTACAATTTTAGGTTTAGGTCATTTTTTTGTGTTTTGTGTTTCATAAAGGTTAAACTTTCTGTAAAGGTTAAACCTTTTGTTTCGTTACTTATTATGTGTGTGAGCAATTTTGCCCGGAAAGGCCATCCCTGAAATGACTGAAATGTGTCAGGCGGGACGTTAAATCCTACTCACTCACTCATTCAACACTTTCACGCTATACATGTATCACTGTAACACAGCAACAGTACACAGTTTCACAAAGGTACATGAATCACATATACATGTAACAGTCATTTGTCTGTTTCAGTCTGAAATTACAAGCATTATTTTCGTCTTGCTTTTAGTCGTTTCATCTGTTTAAATGCTTTGGAGCGCCGATGCTGTGGCTGTGCTGCTTGTATTTCGGCATACTTTCTCTTGTTGTATCTGCACACATTAGGTTAACGAAGCGGAGATAACAACATTATAAACAAAAATAAACGTTATAAACTGTACTTACTGAAACAGACAGGCTACAAAATATCTAACTCAAGACTGCAGACTACATCATGCCTGATAAAATGTGACAGACTAGAATGATTCAGCATTGCCAAACTCACTGAATATACTGTAATTATACAGGCTAGCTCAGCCTTCCATCTATAAAGAACTGATAAATGTGACCAAAAAAGAACATTCTCTGTCCAAACACTTATAAGTGTCCCAATAAAATGTAGCAGTAAAACTGATTAATTCCTTAGGTACATCTCACAAAAATATTAGCATATTATACTTAATTCCTGCTAACAAGCACATGCACAATAAAAATGTTACCTCCGGAATTCAGCATCAGCTAAGAGCTCATCAACAAGGCTTGTTTTACGACTCTTCTTTGGTATCCGACTGCTGTAAAAATCAGCCTTTGTCTCAACAATTGTTCCCATCTAGAGTACAAACACAATATAATCACCGCTGTCAGAAGAACAGATCTATTTTAAAGCTGTAATTCCAACTTCTAGCACAAGACCAAAAAATCTGGAATAACTGTGCATCAGCTTGGAAGTATAAATGCTGAACAAATCCAGGAAATAATCACATCTTTTTCCATCATACTAATTACTGAAAGCAACGATAAAGACAAAAATACTATCATTAAAAACTTCAAACATAAGCATATGTCAGCAAAACTACAAGATTAAGTTTCATCCTGCGAACTATCAAGTGCTTTCAGCTGCAAAGCCACAGAGAATCATGGCATACCTGCACATATTTTGGCAATGCTCCGCGGATATCTGGGCCTTTATAGAAACGTTTCGGATCGAGCACCTTACGCATCTGAATGACCATTAGATCATTTTTCTTTTCCTCAGTCATCTCAGCCATGGGCATGTTGTACCAGCCTCGGCCCTTCATTGTTGAGCGTTCCATCTGTAATTTTACAAACGAGCTAGATTCCTGTGTCAGAGGTCCCTAGCAAGCCTCAGTCAACCATGTGCTGAAGAATATATGCCTAAGTTCAAATTAACCATCCAATACTAGTAACTGCCAATTATTTGTTGACACTGCAATTGCAGTAGGCAAGAAAGCTAGTGCATTCAGCAATTTTATTCCACCCGGAAACGATAGATTTCGGAAGGACTTATGTTTTACGGCTGATGTTTATTTTTTTATTTCCATCGTAAGATCTCCAAGATGGGTTGGCCGATCGGCGCGAAATTTCGCACGGTGATCAGTACTAGACTGAATTTTATAATGCCGGTCCAAAATTTTGGGGACCCACCTGAAAAAAATTTTAGAGGTCAAAATCAGGCAAAATTTGGCCCGATTTCGGACGACTTCAAACTTCAGCGGCAAATATCGCCGAAACAAATGAAGATATTAAAAATTGGACAAGTACGTTTTGTACCACAATTCCTCCCGTGTTGGGTGAAAAAAGTTTGATGAACAGCTGGCCCACCAATCACGGAGATTAAGTGGTGAAATCATACCCACCCAAATCAACTTTTTCAAAAGACCATATTTTGGCCCCTAATGGGTGCTGAGCCCCCAAATTTTTACACGTGCCACAGAATGACCAAGTCCTAATAGCACACCCCCACTGGGTACAGGGGTTCCCTTTACAATTTTTTTAAAGGGGGTCAAAAATGAGCTTAAAATTTAGCATATTCGCACCAATAACTTTGGCGGTAGTGAAAGTAGCACCATGATAATTTGCCACATGATGTGCCTCTGAGTTGGGGTGTGAACACTGGTATAACTTTTAGGGAACACCACCCCCTTAAAATTTTGGAGGGCAAAAAACGTCCAAAATTTGGTGTGACATAGGAAAACTTTTGACTTTGACCGCGAATATCTCTGGGATGCATAAAGATATTGACAAGCAGTAAACGGCGTTATCAACAGCGATTCATTCTCCGTTGAACAAAAAAATGGTGAACTTTGATTCACTAACAAAAAAGTTATAGGCGCACATGTTGACCTACCCAAAGTCGACATTGGGCATTCTGTGTATGCTAATGGATGTGAGTTCAGGCCACGTGACTTTGCTACTGGGGGAATTTCACCCTCCCCCCTAAAATTTTCCCCCAATCAGACTTACGGCACCAGGTGGACTCGTGTTGGGCTTTGCACCAAATTTCTAGTTTAACTTTTTGCTTGTTGTGATTTTCTAGGAATAATCCAAAAATGATAAAGGAATTGCTATCAACCTGCCTACTACAGACAAAGTTTCAACTTCTAATACATTGTACATCATGAGATATTGCACTATGAAAGTGTTCTTCCATGCCACCCACTTGGGTACCAACTGACCCCATTAGCCGGTTTGACATGAAAAGCCTCAGCTCTGCTGAGGAACAATATAGATTAGACATTTGCTGACAACAGATTCTACATGCCATGATACGACATCTACTGGCATTGCACCACATCACTGACAGTCAGTCACTCAATTTAACTAACAAACACAAGCATGAAACCTGATCACTACAAGCTCCACTAAACTTCTTGGAAACAAAGAATGCACAAAATCTGATGTTTGTGAGTAGCTTTGCCAAATGGAATCTGACATGAATGGACAGGTATTCTGCAAAACCATTTAACTGTGGAATGTGGATCTACTGAATTGTCAAACAGTGGGTGCTTTTGATGTTTCACTTTAATTTTTCTGAACGAACGAGCTGCATTTAAAATCAACACAAACATCAAAATGTAAACTGCTATAAACATCTATTTATGGTGTCTGACAATACATTATGAAAACCAAAGACTAAAGTGAAATGTGTCCAATCAGGTAATTGGTAGACCAATCCAGTAACTGCATTTTTCTCTAGACAACATAACTAGAGCTGTCAAATTAATACATTAATTAACGCGTTAATGTGCTAATAAATTAACGTGCATTAAAGAAAATTAATGCACATGCATAAATTTATTGAATTTACTAAATTCTGTAAAGCAAAAGTTCCAATACTCTGTTAAACTGCGTTTATTAGACAATCGAACGAATTCAAGTAACTAAACTGTAGTTGTCGTTCAATCAGTACCGTAAATAAATATTATTTAATTGACAGGCTAATGGATTTCTCTTCTAGCGATGACATCAGTTATTGCTGAAAAAACGTTTCTATTTGCTTTCTAACTGTCTATATTTTACAAGGGGGGCCTCCCAAACGTCATGGGGTCTAGGTAACTTCCCCCTACTCTCCTTTTTGACGGGCCTGGGTGCATTAATGATGCGTTAATTAATATGTTATAAAAATGAACACAGTGCATTAATGCGTTAGAAAAATTAATGCTTCGACAGCTCTAAACATAACTATTACATCTAACAAAAAAGTGCATTTATTGCATAGTCACTCTTCAGAGCAAAGAAATCTAACATTTCTGTTCCAAAGAATTGACTTACAACTTTGTTGGATTAGCAATAAAACTTCACTTACCCGTCGCTGCTTCTTCAACTGACGTCTGCTCTGTTGACATAATGGCCGCAACTCCATTGTTTCTGATCCAGTCTACAAATAAACTGATGGAATGTAAGACGTACTACTTTAAAGTAATTTACGGCAGAGAAAATACAAATGAAGCATCCAATTAAATCAGTCTTACAGTATATTCATGCACAATCATATTCTTCAGCGTGCACCAACAATGAAACTGCATAAAATGCAAACTGGTAATGACCATTCTGTACATTGTATTTTGTATCGCAAAGCCATTCAGTCTCCGATGCACCGGATTAAGTCTGCTTTGAGCATTTTACCATGATGAAATCACCCAATTTTGTCAAAAATAATTCTACATCAAAAGATAATAATCTCCTCGAACTATAAGATGTAACTGAACACAAAGCAACATGATCAACAAAACTCACACTACACTACAATACAATATTCTGTTCCGCAATCATAATCAGACTGCTACAAAGATGACATAACAAATAAACAAACAACTGCTACGTAGGACAGTATGGTGAATGAGAAAAAAAGTAAGAACATATACAAACAGGGCAACATTAGTATTGTCTATAGGCTGCAGTGCAGACCACACTGACTACATACTACTGAATGAAAACTACCATACAATCACAAAATACCAAAATTTTTTTTTTTAAATCTACACTGTGTCCCAAAAAAACGTCCCATTTTGTTATTTTCCATATTTTCGCCAAATATTAACCAATTTTCAAAATTCTTTCATTGGCACATACTGCGGACAATTGGCAATAAAGTAGTTGTTAAATATCCGACTACACTTTAACTGTGTCGCTACACTACCATGTGAAACAAATTTTTAAAAATCACCAAAAATCTCTATAATACATATGCAAAAAATCACCTTCTGAAACAATTTTTACTAATTTTCATACAAAAATTAAATTTTATTTAGTTTTTTATGCATTTCTAACGTTTGTAGACAAAAGCAGATGATACTGTCGTAAATAATAATTTTTAATGCACCGATGCTATACCGGTGATGCAATGTGCCATTTAGCAGTGGAGACAAACCACTGACTAAGAACTTGTACTGGTTCAAAAAATACAGTCTTTGGAGAATACTACCAGAATTTTTTAAGATAAACTGCAACAGGGAAAAAGTGGGATTGTTATTAACAGAGATTTGGGAAACATGCAGCACCAACCAAAGGCATGAGAGCGGCAGACTGAAGCATACACGTACCGAAGAGAACGTGGTCACTGGTCACTGTGAATGAAATGGTAGGCTTGCTAAACCACAAAGGCCAGAAACAAACATATCGTTCAACATGCCAGATATCCAAAGAAACGGATCTAAAAAAGTACAGCATCGTACAGATCACTGCATTTTTGGTCGAAAGTGTATTTTGTTTACCAACACACTTGCTGTCTATTATTGTTAGTTTTTCTTGCATTTATATTTCACAAGGTAGTGTAGCAACACAGTTAACATGTTGCAGGATATTCAATAATAACTTTATTGCTAATTGTCTACAGAATGCATCAGTGAAAGACTTTTGAATATTGGTTAGTATTTAACAAAGATATAGACAATCACAAAGTGGGACGTTGTTTTGGGACACAGTGAATATTAAAATAAAATGGTTAATAAAATACTTAAAGTACTTAGTACTAAAGTACTTAGAAAGTTTTTGCTATCAGCTCTAACAGTCAACGAGTGATCATGAAATCTAGTCCCAACAGTCAACAGTCAGGCAAGACTACCTTGTCTGGGGTCTCCGTAAAACTAGTCAGCTGTGTTGACATTAACCGCTGCAGGTACAGACTATTTGTATCAATACCACTCTGCAGGGCTGATGAAAACTGATGCAATCTGCGTCACTCACAACATCGACAAATGACAAAACAAACAAAGTGACAACATCATCAGCATTTAAGCAACAAACACTTATGAGAATTACCTTATATAATTTCTCTTCTTTTTACTTCTGCTAAGGAAGTAATGTTTTTGCAGGTTTTTGTTTGTTTGTCTGTCTGTGTGTCTGCAAGATAACTCAAAAAGTTATGGACGGATCTTTCTGAAATTTTGCACGTATGTCGGGAATGGCACAAACTACCAGTGATTAAATTTTGGGGGTGATCCGGCAGAAATCCTGGACACTGGATCACTTTGAAATTTTCGTTACCATTGCATTAAAGGGGGCATAAGGGAACCACTGGCAAAGCGAAGATGGTGACGCCACCTGGCGAATAACATTGCCTTGGCGGAGGTACTTGTGGGCTATGACTGCTTTCTAGTTGGAATTCTGCTGTAAACAGCAGATTAATACTTCCTATTTCAACATTAATTTCCAACAGGCCTTTATCTTCAATAGGCCTAATTCATAATGCATTCAATCAAGCACACTGCTAAATAATAATAATAACAATTTCTAAAGCACCCTAATGACCTAAAATACACAGATGCTGAGAAACAGAGGTGCCGATGTTACAGATACACTTACATTTCAAGTTTCACCATATACGATATCTAATATTCTCAGTAATACTGAATAATAATAATTTAATAATCTGTAATAATTATTATAAAAACAGATGACTTTTTTCAATCATTAACAATAAAATGTCAAACTATATAAGTGTTGTAAATCAAACAGCTTTGGTTATTAATTACAAAAACCGATAATGATTATTAACTATTACTTCTTTCCAGTCATCATCTTTCAGAACTACTTACTGCTAATTTGTAGAGACTCCAGGTTGTTGTCATCTAAATTCTTCAAATAAAAGCAATACCTGGATTTTGATGATTTCTTTGCCATTGCCTGCTTCTCTTTGTGCACAGTTTGTGATGGCGATGGACTATCAGGCTCATCAACATCAGAATCACTGGTCAATTCTGTACCACTGACAGCAAACCAATGGGAAGTATCGTTATTAGAGCTGTCAAATTAACACGTTAACTTAATGCGTTAACACGTTAAAGAATTAAGGTGTGTTTAAAAAATTAACACTGGTTAAAAAAATTACTTCACAAACGTAAATTTACTTAATTTTGTAATGCAGGAGTTTCAGTATTCCACTAAACTACGTTAATTTGATGCTCAAATAATATTCAAGTAACTAAAAATTGTTTTGTTGCTGTTCCATCACTACTGTCGCTGTCCTGCGATACAGGCACGACTTCATAGATTTCATTCCACTCACCCTCTTGATGTAGTCCACCTACAATGTCAGCAATATTAACGATGCGTTATTAACGTGTTAAGTGTTAACACATGCATTAAAACAATCAACGCAATGCGTTAATACTTCAACAGCTGCAATAAGTATACACATTTTTATTTCTACTAGTTGATCAACAAGGTTATGCATTACGCAACATACATACACTACTTTTATCTATGTGAATTAACCCTTGATTATTGAACAGTACGACTACTTACCACAACGAACCACAACGAGCCACAAACTGACCACAGCAAGGCCACAATGGACAATAACAATGGAGAAGATAATGTAGCAGACGAACAGACAGTGCAATAAAGATGATGAATAAAACGAACAGACAGAGACATTGCCATCAATGACAAATGAAAAAAGATGTCGACAGCGATGGTCAAACGAATGGAGAAGAGATGTCTCCATTCGTTTTTGCCATCATCTTTCCTGTCCATTCATTTCCCGTCGTCTTTCCATCTCATTCAACTTCACTGTCGTCAACATCTTCGTCCTTTCATCTCTGCCTTGCAATCGTCGTTCTTAACTGTCAACATCTCCATCTGTTCATATTATTTGTCATCTTCGTTCAGTCCTTTCGTTTTCTACGTCGTCTTCCTCATCACTATGGTCCGTTGTGGCCCCACTGAGGTCAGCTGATGTTGTTTACGGTCCATTGTAATCAGTTTGTGACCTAGTAGTCCCACCGTGGTCATATCTCCATGGTCATACCCATTATTGATGGCTTCGTGTAGTGGTTAACACGCTGTGTCCGATCAACGAAGTTCATCAACACAACACCACATATAGGTAAATATCAACAAATGGGAAAACCTTCTCTGTATTCACCCAGCTCAACTCAGCCCAGGTGGTCATCCCTATGCAGGTAGGTGCCCTGGCTTCACGGTGGTCTCACCGTGTAAACTGGTGTGTGGTCGAGAGCTAAGAAAACGGGATAAGTGCCACCCTATAAGCGCCCTACGTACGTTAGAAAGTCGCTGAAGATCACGATAAACTAACAAACCAAATCATGTCTGTAGTTGTGTTGCTTTTTTGTGAAATATAATCTTTCCTGCCAAATTGATCAGACATCACGAGCGATAATACGGGACTTTCCAAACTCTCTGCTTGTGCGATCAAACTGTCTTCAGTAAACTTCTTGTACGCCATTGAAACATATTCGTCAATATCAGGTGACTCGTTTCCACTTGATTCTATGTCAGCCATTATTTTATTTTATTGAATAATAAACCAACTGCTCAGTCACACAACAACAACATAACACAACATAGAATAGAAACATATACAACAAAAAAACGTGACGTGAGTTTCAAGTAAGTAGGCTAATCAAGTTCCGAACTTTCGAAAATCCGAACTCTCAACTTCTCAGGAAGCCTATCTGTAACTAGGGTAGACGGACCATACCGCATATATTCGAATGCCAGCGTCCGACTTCCGGTCGCAGAAAAAAAACGATTTCTAGAAATTACTGCACACATGACGATAGCTGTAAGCAGCAAATTGCGTTCAAAATTGCGGCCAAACCGCTGCAGATATGCATGGTTACTATTTGCTGTCTATGGGAACTCTTCATTACCCTATTGAACGGTAACATAGCCGACCCCTATGACGTATAACCGTTTAACGACAATACCGCACGATTGACATATGAGTATAAGAGTAACCCTACACAAGATCATCTAATACTCGTAATTTTCGTGTCATCTAATTCTCAAGGCCGGATTAAAACCAAAGTGGGCCGGATGATTTTATTTATAAAAGGGCTTATTTGTTTCTATCATTAAAAGCGACCAAGAGGCCCAAGACCCCACCACCAATATGCAGCTCTGATAACTGCATGATAATCATCTCTTTTCTCTCACCTTCTTCTCTCCTTTCTTTCTCTTTCTTCCCCTTTTTCCCTGTTTTTTCCTTCCCTTGTCTTTGCCTTTCTTGTCGTAAAACTAAAACCCCTTACACCTGCTCTGCGCTGTGATTCCTAAGGAGTCTGGGGCGGAGTCTCAGCCGAAGTCGAATTTTTTTTGCATTTTGGCCTTAAGGAACGATGTTTGGTAGGCCTAACAATAATTTTAATCATTTTCTTGAGAATCAACTGATTAAATTTAATGCAGTTTAAACAATAAAAAAGCAATCGAAACCAAAACGAAAAACATTCATACCGTCATTGGAATTGACTTCGCGCGGGTGTCGAGATAAAATTGCGGGTGTTACCCACTCAATGCGAGTGACTTGGCAAGCAGCCATGGGTCATAAACTCGGACATGCAAAATTTCAGCCATCTGTTCCAAAAGAAACATTTTCAAATTTGGGGTTGAATAAAAAGGGTAGGAAACATGAGCGTTCTTCAATAGAAAACTGGCCATATTTCGGAAACGGTGTTAGATAAGGCCTTTACTATTAATCAGTCACTAATAGGAAGTGGCATACGCCTTTTCAGATGAAATGAAAATCATCGACCTTGGACCTTCAAGATCGGTGACAACCAGTACGGTCGGCCCAACCCTAGCGACAACTGGGCTTCTTGTTATTTCCTTTTTCCCCTCTCCTCTTCTTCTCCCCCCGGATGCTGCAGCATTCTTAGCGCCCCCTTATACCGGCACTGTATCTAAAGGGGTTTACGCGACTTTCTAATAGTATTTTTACAATAAAGGCCTAACTGTATTTTTATTGCAGTTTCTTTCATTTCATTTCCACTTAAAATATATCTCTTGGCAGCTTGTAGGCTATGTCAGTTTTCAAGTGTAAATCCACAATCCACATCGTATATCGTATCGTGTCGTATGTCATATCGGTGATATCAATGCGTGATTGTAAGTCAATTATTGATGCAGCATCGCTAACGTCAATAGCATTTTCTAACGTACATGCATCCCCTGTAGCTCCGTCATTGTTTAACCCTAAGAGACAAGCATAGGGCACCAGGCGACCTTTTTGCTCTAGTTGCCATGAATGTAGTATAACCTGTTTTATTGTAAACATGTGCGTGCAATATTAAAATCAACTACTTACTTATATACTTGCTTACTTTCTAGCTCTCTATTAATTTGTTCGGCTTTTGCTTTTAAATAAACTACATGATTCTAATATGATAAATTTGTATAATTTATCAGCCTACTGACTGCACTCTAAATACTTGCATTGCGAATTATTGTGCTCAAGCCGCTCCAGTTAACGACATAGTTATTATTGACAGCCTATAGGAACTTATCAGACGGTACCATCGCCAACCCCCTACTGACATTTGTTCTCCCAAAAAATTGGGGTCCCGACCCCCAAACTTTGCATGGCGCGTTGCGGCCGAATTGTATAAGTGCAGTTGTTACTAACGGGCTACAAACATTTGCAAATGCTCTATCCAAATGCCTCCACTGAAACGTGTTCTAGACTTATCTATCAATAAATCATGTTCGTTTGAAGTGTACTTCCCTTTCCTCCAAAACGTGATACTGAACCAACCAGCCGTTAAGGTTTCAGACCAGCTGTTAAGGCTTAGGGATCTTACTTCTAAAAAGAAAAAATAAAACAATGGGAGCTCAGGTAGGTTGAAAAAAGAGAAAG
>Ga0209671_1002549_pt1 | contig 16800 bp, 9 predicted proteins | sample WorMetHERISLAND2_2_FD_187401 | JGI IMG/M metagenome (GOLD analysis project Ga0209671, IMG submission 187401) | Marine gutless worms symbiont microbial communities from Max Planck institute for Marine Microbiology, Germany - Olavius geniculatus... | ecosystem: Host-associated > Annelida >...
AGATGAGGTGGGAAATGAAACCACCATTCGATGACATATAGTCTCATTAATAAGTGTGCCAAAAATTATTATAATCGGACATTCATTGTTCAAGTTATTGCAAAAAATGTAGTCACATGCTTTTTTTTGAGACACAGTGTATGTTGGATAGTGGCTGGTTGTCCTGTTTCGATAATCTTCAATTTGTGGCTTGCCATCATGCAATTTTTATTTTTTTTTTAATTCTTAAAATTACTATGATTTGTTGTCAGAATTAAAACACACCCGGCCCACGCAGAAAAGATATCAGCCCCATACGATAGACTAATGTTATTCTCCTGTGGAAAAGTGTGTTGTTGTACATGATGGTGCACAAAAAGTGCTACATACATGCTCTGTATCGATCAAGCAGTAGGACATTTTTGGAAATAGTTAGCTCTGATTTATGCAGTGAATGGTTATCACACTTGAACACGACCATCCTTCACTGCAGTGATTGAGTGTAATTGTTTCGGAAGCTGGTTAAATGAAAATTGCATGATCTACACCATGTCCGGAAAAAAAAACATCCCGGACATTTTAATAATTTTTGACACCGATATTTCTGATACAACTAGCGATCAAATGACTGTTCAATTTTTATGCACGAAAGCAGCTACTGCTTTCAGCGCATCTTAGCCATCGCAATTCTGTCCGTCCATCTGTCTGTCTGTCTGTCTGTCCATCTGTCACACGGGTGGATCAGTCAAAAGCGGTGCAAGCTAGAATCACTAAATCTTCACAGTCGGTTGCCTGGAAGACTTTAGTTTCAGGAACCATAAAGCTTTTGCATAAATTTAAAGGGGGTCACCCCAAACGAGGGTGATAAATGAGAGGGGGTGGGCAAAATTTGTGATTTTTGGCCAATAAATTGCTGTATTTCAGTAATGCTGCGAGATAGGGCCTAGGTTACTATTAATCACTAATAGGAAGTCGACACTGGCTCTCGATTGGTGCCGAATACAATGACCTTGAATAACCTCGAATGCCAAAATAGGGAGTTTTATGGATTTTTTGGCGATTTCGGGCAGTGACACAAGTCTATATCATTCACAGGGTGGCGCCACGGAACTATCGTTATGCGATCCAGATAGACAATTTTGTATTTGTATATTAACTTAGCATGAATACCTTAATTTCCAGCTAAACTATTGAACGGAAACTGCTATAGGCTTTCGCGCATCTCATGAGCATTAGCTCAAATTTTTTGTTTACCGCACCCGTTGTCTGCTTTAGCACCGACTGGGGAAACAAAATCGACCAAATGTTGCATCTTTATCATATTTCAACAATCGACAATGTTTGTGATGTTTTTTCCGAACATGTACATAAAAGCATGTGTGTTACACTTTGTCTTGCGCCACCATGTAGCTATTGGTGCATGGGGTATATTGCGGATATTGTGCATTGCAGATGTGGAATCCTACAGCTGTGAGTATGGCTCAGGCAAATACTATGCACTGTGCGGCTTTGGTGGTATCCTCAGCTGCGGCATCACGCACACTGCCGTCGTTCCGCTGGATCTGGTCAAGTGCCGCATCCAGGTGGACCCGGGAAAGTACGGCGGGATTATCAACGGTTTTCGTGTGACCCTGCGGGAAGCTGGGATACGTGGACTGGGCAAGGGCTGGGCCCCGACGTTCTTTGGCTACTCTGCGCAGGGTCTTGGCAAGTTCGGTTTCTACGAGGTGTTCAAGCACATTTATGCCGACATACTGGGAGAAGTATGCACAGTCTTTTGTTATGTGCTTGCACTATATATAAATACGATGTTCTTTTCGAGCCATTAGGCCCAAAGGGCAGCACTGATCTGTGTTTAGTTAACCTTCAGCCAGACACCAGTTTGCATTGCCAGCCCATGTATACTGTATTTATCACAATTTGCTTACTCACTGGGTCCTAGGAAGATGATTTCTGGTAGCTTAATTTTGGCTGTGCAGTGCCAGCGTTTAAATTTGTTTTTGGTGTATACCCACAGTCTTTGGGTTGTATTTTTAGCAGGTTTTTAAATTGTTTCTGTTAGTAACATAACATATTTTAAATGCTTTTGACTGTTTTTAACCATTAATGGCACTAAAGGCCTATTTTGTGCTGAATGCTGATGTTCCATTAAGAAACTACTCAAGTCAAGTGTGCTGGGCCACAGGTGCTGACATGTGTTAGCCCTGAAGAAGTTGTGATCCGTGGCCTAGAGCAGTTGATTTCATGATTTGTGTGATATAGTCTAAATTCCATTACGCTGACTTCTCCTGTGACATCCCTGATAAAGTCCATGACAAGACATCCCTGCAGGGAAGTTTTGGGGGAAGCTGGCATGATGAAATTCGGGCTTATCTCATGATGTGTGCAGGAGAACGCATACGTGTGGAGAACGTCTCTGTACCTGGCTGCCAGTGCGTCGGCCGAGTTCTTTGCCGACATAGCTCTGTGTCCGATGGAAGCCGTCAAGGTCCGCATCCAAACTCAGCCCGGATTTGCAAACACACTGCGAGAAGGTTTTCCGAAGATAATGGCTGGTGAAGGCTGGTGGGGGTGAGTGCTCATCGAACTGATTGCAATACGGATTATTTGTGTAATGCAGTGCAAAGAATGGCTTCTGATCCAGCGAATCAAGTACTGCGTAGAGCTCTGTAGAATTTTACTGATAATTGTTAGCCACACATTTGTAGAATCCATGTCGAACTGTCAGGAAAGCTGTAATCATAGGTATCTGCCCATCTGGTACATGTGATCATGTGATATTCATTATACTGAATTAGATACCCCAAAGAGAACAGTTTAAAAACTTGTCTCAGATGTGTAAATTTTGTATGGCAGTGACTTATTACCAAAAGGCTCTGATATTTTGCTTCTAAGAGGCATTAGCACATTGTAGGTTTATTTAGAACAGTATGCACTGTATAAGTTTACGTTTTACTTACTTGGTAGATATTCGGTAACTTTTCTTTTCTGCCACACTGTGTGCAGGTGGGCATATTACCTGGCCAGTAAAAACCTGATAGAAGACATTCTAATAATGCATTCAATGCATATTAATGCCCGTTTATTCTTCTGATATTTAATTTTAGTTCATTTTTATATATTAGATTCAATACCTTTCTGTTATGAGTCTGTTATTCGGTCTGGGCAATGCTGGGATGAACGTTGGTTTTAGGTTCTACAAGGGCATCGTACCACTGTGGGGTCGTCAGATCCCATACACCATGATGAAGTTTGCATGCTTTGAGCGGACCGTGGAAGCTTTGTATAAGTACGTTGTGCCCAAGCCAAGGTCACAGTGCTCCAAGCCTGAACAGTTGGTTGTCACATTCATTGCTGGATACATTGGTATGAATTATGGATTATTTTGTTGGCTATTGCTTTTCTTGGAAACAGTTTGTCATTGCTATGAGTTTGCTGAGACATTGGCAAATGAGTTAATAAATTTGACAAATTCTTGTTTTTTATTAGTTACCGTACTGTTTCAACCTGTGACTTTATTGAAAAATATTGGTATGATGAGGAAGACTCAAGTTTACTATGTCTTTCTTTTGGTGCAAGCATTTTTTTAGTTAAGACTGTTTTTAGTTAAGAATTCTGCGTTTTTTGTCATCGATGTGAACCATTTCACCAATACTTTGCAGTTTCTTCTATTGTCCGTTTTGGCTGTGCTTGTGAAAGGTCTCTGTAAGGACATGTGGAGATTGCATCATTATGATTATGGCCGTCCTGTAGGCTGCATTACGTATTTGTTTTTTTTGGCCTGTTGCTATGTCTGTGTGTTTCATATGTGCTCTTAATTCAAGAATAAGAATGCACAGATGAACTAAAATTGATACAAACGTTCAGCGTGGCATTATGGGTGGCTGATTGTGCTGTAGTTGAGCTTAGGTTACTTTTGGTGTTTTATATCCTTGGTATACCCGGCCGATACGATACTTACTTGCAAATAGTCAATCACGATCCAGTCAGTGCACTTTAGCATGTCAGACAGCTCCAGCACCACCTACAAATTACCGTATGGCCTAGTTTACTCTTGATGTGTGAGACCTTCGGCAACTGGGTTGGTGGCTTGGCGTTGGGGCAACACATTGTGTCAACTCAGCCTTTCATCCCTCCAGGGTAGGTAAATCGAGTACCGGCCTATCTGGCTGGGGATAAGGCAGGGCACGTTCATATGTGTTGGGTGGCAGGTAACACTGTGTGATCCCATATGGCAGGTGACACTCCATAGCTCTGAGATGGGTTTTCTATGAAGAGATAGCATTTAATCATTCCAACCATTCAACTTGACAGATGGCCACATACATGTCACCACTAAGCACCGAAGTCTATGCTTGTTTACTGTTCATGTCATGTTTGCTGTTGTGCAGCTGGTGTCTTCTGTGCGGTCGTGTCACACCCGGCCGATACGATTGTCTCAAAGTTGAACCAGCAGAAAGGAAGCAGCTTCATACAAGTCGGAAAGAACCTCGGCATGCTCGGTAAACCAGACTTATGAGCTGCTAGAAACAGTCGTTGGGAGGCATTTAGGTGTTGTTTCCTGATAATAAGTTTGTCGTTTTTGTGATTTGTGTATTTTTGTGTATTGCAGCCATGGAAACAGCACACATTTTACTTTTTAATTTGATTACTTTTTACTTTGTTCATTTCGTGTTGTTTATATGATATTTATTGTGTGCATGAATGGATAGATGCATTTTGAGAAGTTTGAAACATACGACCAAATATGCTAAAATTACCGTTTTTTTGCCAGTGCCTCCATGATAACTTCTTTAATTTACAGCGATGGATCTTCTTTGAACCTCTGTCACTCGTGCATCGTAGTTACGTTTTGGATTCAGCGACTAAGGTCATCAGTGAGGTAGGCATTTGAAAAGCTTAGAAAAGTCCAGAGTGCATTGGAAAACTGAAGGAGTTTCTAACTATTGTCAGATAGCAGTTATTAATGTGTTATACTTCAATACAAAATACCTGCATGCAATTGGTCCAAATCGCATCACATGACGTTAACAAATGTGCACTGTCGCCCATGCACTGTTGCTTGCAAACTGTTGATTGGGCAACATCGAACTCATCGCAGCTTTTTCATAATTGTTTACTCGTTGACTAGTAAAATTGTTTGGTTTTGGCCCTTTGGGGTATAACAGAACAGATAGTGACTGGCGTGTCGATCATCATTGAAAATTTTATGCCCTCAGTTCGTAAAACGTTGCCCTCGATCTTCAGTCTTGAGGCAACATTTTACAAACTTTGGGGATAGAATTTTCTATGATGACCTCAATACCAGTCACTATTTGTATAACGTTCTGTTGCATAGGGATGTGGAAGGGTCTTTTCCCGAGGATCATTATGATCGGAACACTGACAGCTCTGCAGTGGTTCATCTACGACTCGGTGAAGGTCTACTTCCGTCTGCCACGCCCACCACCACCGGAGATGCCGGAATCGCTGAAGAAAAAGTTAGCGGCACAGCAGCAGTAGAAATGTTAGCAGTAGAAACTTTTTGCTGTTGAGCTCGCTGTCATCATCTGACTTGTGGAGGAAATGATGTTAGTCTGATGATTATTTTGGTCGTTAGGAAGAGAGCGGTATTTGTGACCACGCACGATTTATGATTTTTTTTACTCATTTCCCGCGTAATTGTACTTTTAACTTATTGTGCAGTGAATCGTTATTGTTAACCGACACGTCGATGCAAAATTGATTTTAAATGTTTGCATTTCAATGTCCTGCATTTGTTAAGATGTAGCTTGGACTTGTGTAATGAGGATTTTCCTGTAATATGTTGCTGACATATGTATATACTGTCTCTCAGGAAAACATGCCACTTTGTCAAGGATTGTTCCATTACTGTAATATTAGACAACTTTGTTTTTTCTGCTAAGGGTTCCAGAAAAATGGCTTTATTTGGGCCACTTGTGGATAAGTTCCAGAAAATGAAGCTGAAATTCGACGGCTTATAGTCACAGGAATGAGTACATGAGAAATTGTTTCATTTGGCCAGTTATAGGTAATGGAAAGTGATGTGTTTTTCTGAGGTGCAGTGTAGGCCATTCTTGTCAGTGTTTATATTTAGGAGTTGGTTTTAAGTGATATTTTGTCTGATGGATTGTGTGGAGGACATTTTTTCTGTGAATGTCGTGGCTTAATTATAAAACCTGGTCTTACAGACACTTCTGCATAAATTCAGATGTTGTTGTAAGTTTGTTTTAGAATAGTTGAATTTGCACACATCCCTCGCATATGCTGGATTGTTGCTTAGCTGGTGTCTTTTTTTTGTTCACCATAGCTTGAGCTCGGTTTAAAGGTGAAATTTTCAGTGGGGTTCTTGTGAGCCACGTGCCTTTCCTGTTACCAATCATATATGACAGAACTAGCAAGTAGAATAAGTGCTGGCAGCAGAGCAGTAATAATTACTTGAGTAGAAGTGTGGCTCGGTAGTCTAACGGTAACGTGTCGGATTTGTAATTCTGAGGTAACTCAGAGGCGCAGGTTCGACTCCGCACCAGGACACTGCCAGGTAACAACCTTAGGCAAGTTGTTCACACACATGTGCCTCTGTCACCAAGCAGTATAATTTGGTACAGGCTTCACCGCTGAGACGTAAACAGGCACACCGCGCGAACACTGGCCCCGTATCCGTGGTCTCGCAGTGTAAAAACTGGTGTCTGGCTGAGGGCCTTAGGAAACGGAGATCAGCGCCGCCCTATGGGCTGTAAGGCTCAGGAAGGACTTTACGTTTTTTTACAGTTATAGAACTAACATGTTAATAAAAATTCATTGATATGTTGTGCACAGTGATAATATTCTACTGCTGTCAAGTTAACCTTTAGTTTTCACCATTGCATTCCACTCAAACTGTCATTAAAATTGTTTAAGTAGCTGTTTATGTTTGACTGTATTGATCACAATTTTGGTTTTAATTTAGCTAAACAGTCCTCCGATTGTGTAATTTTTTCCATGTCATTTTTTGCGCGCAATTACTTAGATTTTTGTAGCGGATGAAATGAAGTGCATTTTTGTGCTGACGTTGCCGTTTTGTTCACACAGTTCACTACAGTATCATTCAAGGACACAGCATTTTGCATCATGCTGCGTACGTTTAAGAATAATAAGTACTTGCTCTCCGATGCTTAAGTTGTAAATTTACTAGTTGTAATACATGCTAAAGCCATGTGTAAATTCAGTGATGTGTCAGAAAATGTTAATTCAGTGTCTTGAGTAAAATAAATTGGTAAGACCATTTGTGTTTGCTATGTTTTTTTATCTTACTCTGCAGAATTTATTATGCAATTAATGACTGTCTGGAGGATAACAGGGAAGATTATTAGAACAACCACTACCATCACACGTGCACATGTATAATGGTCAGTTCTTACAATTTTAAGTTAGGGTTTATACTTTGTGTTTTGTGTGTTCCTTATGTGGTTTTAAAGCTTAAATTTTGTGTTTCATTATGTGTTTGTGTGTGCATTGCCTGGAAAGGCTGTCCCCAAAATGACCTATGCTGTGTTGGCCGGAATGCTAAACCCTACTAACTCACTCTGTAGAATTCACTAGCTCCTGAATTTTGATGTGGTTGACAGTGGATAATTGATTTTTTGTGATTATTATATTTTTGTTTTGTAACTTGCACTGTAGTTTCAGTGAATATGTTGTATCACCAAATTCAGTTTTCCATATTGCAATTATGTATGAAACCATATGAAAAATATTGGTATACCTGGTAATATATTGCTAGCCTGTAGTGTATTGTAAATAACTGTATGGATAATATCGAATTAGGCACATACATTGTGTTTCAAAATTTTGTACATTAACATTCTGTAGATGTAGAAACAGTTAAATGCAAATAATGGATTTGCTACTAAGTAAGTATCTATATTTTTGATCTAAACATTTGCTGTTTTACTGTTATTCACTCACACTTGTGAAGCATTATATAGCCTGTTGATATCGGGGCTATTGAAATATTTTGTATTCAGCAGCCATTTTGATTTCACAAATACTGTATGTAATTTAATATACATTTACTACAACTCCGTTTATTGTCTAATATTTATCTGTAGCTATCTGTGTAATTCAGAATATTGTTACACATTTTCTGAAATTTGCTTTTTTGGGCCCACTGTTTATTTATAGTACACTGACTGCTTGTGTCTGTGCGTATGGTGTGTATCATTTCAGCGGACTTGCAGGAATACAGCTGTGAGTTTGGGTCGGGCAAATACTTTGCACTGTGTGGTCTCGGTGGCATAATCAGCTGTGGGACCACCCACACGGCGGTTGTGCCGTTGGATCTGGTGAAATGCCGCATTCAGGTATTCTTTTTGCTTGTCGTTGTTTTGACCGCTAAAAATTGCAGAATTTCAGGATTACATTTTGGAATGTGTAAGAAGTGCAGTTGTCCTGGTATGTCTCTATCCATAGTCATGTATTGCATGAGAGATGTTATAAATGTGTGTACTTATTTGGAAATGATAAAAATTACATGCTTAAAAATCTGTTTAGATTTTGTTTAAAAAAGTTTTACTTATGAGTAAAAACAACTTAAAACTAACATAAAAATACGATTTACTTGTGTGAATGAATGTGATTACGACTTGTCATGTTTTTTGTATTTCTTGTTAGGAGGCCTTCACAATCATGGCCAGGACACCCAGAAGTTTAAATCTGTAGCATTTACTTGATGCGGGAAACACACTGGCTTCTGTGCCAGTGAACTTGACAAATTTGACAGTTGACACTCTCTGTACTAATGCTGATAATCAGTTGTTGTTTGCTAAAGATTTACATAGCCAGCAGCAGTAGGTTTTGGAAACACTTTTACCTCCACCTACAGCTAAAAATTATGACTGAAGAAACAGCAGGCATAGTAACTGCATATCCCATCTCACTGACTGTAATTTTGTCATATGCATGTTGTTTTGTCACAGTTACAAAACTTACCGACTGTTTCTTCATATTGTTGAATGGGGGTCTTAGTTGTTAAGTTTACAAAAAAGTGATTTTCCGTTATTGTTGCTATTCTTGTTTAACTATATCTGTTATATTGATTGTTTTTTTAACGGAGAATTAATTGATGATGACAATTTGGTTTTAGGTTGATCCGGCCAAGTACGGGGGCATCCTGAAGGGTTTCCGAGTGTCATTGGCGGAGGCCGGTGTCCGGGAGCTGGGCAAGGGCTGGGCACCGACGTTCTTTGGATACTCCATGCAGGGTCTGGGCAAGTTTGGTCTCTATGAGGTCTTCAAAATCTACTACAGTATGGCTATTGGCGAGGTGAATCTATAGCCAGCTGTCTGTATGCTTTAAATTGATTAGTACCGCTTGATTCTGCACTTGTGTCTGCGAAAGTTGTCGTCGAAATGACTTATACTATGTCGGGCAGGACGTTAAACCCTACTCACTCACTTGCTCACTTATGTATCTGTGAGCTTTGTAGAGAAGATTACAGTGGCGTGTGCAATGGAGTGCAAACTAAACTTTTCATATTAGTGTTTACGGTTTCGCTTCGGTTTTGCGCTATGCAGAAATAACCATCATGTTTAGAACTTAGGTGGTGATTTTCACCGTTGTCAGCTGTTAGTTGCAAATTGCACGTGTTAGTGGTGTTTTATTTAAACTGAGTGAAATGTTAAGCTGAACTTTATGGACTTGACATCCATTGAACAAATCTGTGGAAAAAGTATCTTCAGCAATGACTAATCATGTGTGATTATAGTCTCACCATTGTGACTATTTTATTTTTATTTTTTCACATGTGTCTGCTTTCTTGTGGTTTGTATTTTTCACATCTTTTTGGACAGCATTATGATTTTGATGAAATAGACAACATTTTGCAATCAATTACATGTTTGTTGTTAATTTTTATGCTAACAAAATGGTTTTATTTGGCACGTTATTTTTAATCTTTATCTGGAAAATATTTTGTATGTCATTATTGAAGACTACCATCATGTTTATGATAACATTATCTAACTAACGAGTCCATGTATAGAACTGATCATTTGATGTTGGCATGTTATGTACTGTAGGAAATATCGTACCTGTGGCGGACGTCACTGTACCTGGCGGCGAGTGCATCAGCTGAGTTTTTTGCCGACATTCTTCTCTGTCCAATGGAAGCACTAAAAGTTCGCATACAGACACAGCCAGGCTGGGCCAACAATTTCCGACAGGGTTTCCCAAAACTGATGGCCGAGGAAGGCGTCTATGGGTAAGTCGGGTTTTTGTTACCGGGTACAATTTTATTCTTGTCGTTTTATTACGCGTTTAGTGTATGATGTGGTTATGCCACCTCAATATGGGAACGAACTTGGGAATGTCTGAGAAATTCCTAGTGCTTGATTTCCCTCCAGACGGTGGACCTGGTGATATATATGCGGAGAAGGATATGAAGAATTGTGACGTTTTATGAAGACAAGAAAAGCCCAGCTAACGCAACGGGGAATGCGCGATAGCGGTGCATGTTTGAAGGCCCACTGCGAACAAATCTAAACTCATCGATCCAGCAACTGACATTGGGTACGATGTATTTACATACACCAGATGGCGCTACCATCTCTTGTGAATGCATACCGCTTTTGAAATGTGTCGCAGCCCAGAATCGCTGAAAAATCCATAAAAACCCTATTTTTGCATTCAAGGTCACTGATCTCGGTGGCAATTGAGAGCCAGTGTACGACTTCCTATTAGTGATTAATAGTAACCTAGGCCCTATCTCGCACCGTTATTGAGATACAGCGACTAATTGGCTAAAAATCGCAAATTTTGCCCACCCCCTCTCATTTAGCGCCCTCGTTCGGGGTGACCCCTTCGGATTTATGGAAAAGCTTTACTGGTCCTAAAACTAGAGTCTTCCATGCAGCCGATGGCGAAGATTTGGTGATCTAGCTTGCACCGTTTTTGACTGATCCACCCGTGTGACGGACAGACAGAATTGCGATGGCTAAGACGTGCTATAGCAGTACCTGCTGTCGCGCGTAAAAAGTTCTTTTTTGATTTGCTGATGAAACTGCTTGACATATTTTTGTCCCATTAAATTTTCTTCTGTTTATTTTGCTGCGTATTTGGATTTAGTTTTCTATCGTTTCATTGTTTTGCATGTATAAAGGTTTCTTCTCATCTAGTTTACTTCTATTTTATGAAATGGTAAAGATCCATGGAGTCCCTGGGCCTCAGAGGAAAGAGATTTTGTGTACAAGCCCCCGGCCAAAACATTTGCAAATATGAATACAAACAAGGAGCAAATCCACCTTTTGGCAGATTACTTTGGTCCGTGTTTCATAGACATATTCTCAGTTGGGCAGCAGTGGACGATAAGAATCGATGAGGCATCTAGCGCAACCAGCTTTACCTGGAAAATGACTGCTAAATTGATGCAGATGTAAATGTGTATTTTTTGTGGCCGTCAGGTTCTACAAGGGGATTGTGCCGCTGTGGTGTCGTCAGATCCCGTACACCATGATGAAGTTTGCGTGCTTTGAGCGGACCGTGGAGGCTTTGTATAAGTACGTTGTGCCTAAGCCAAGGTCGCAGTGCTCCAAACCTGAACAGCTGGTCGTCACGTTCATCGCTGGATACATTGGTTCGTCTTCAGCATAATACTTAGCTATTCTCTTTAGTCAGTAAGTAAGTAAATTTGTAGCACACAGTGTCGACAGGAAATCTCGTTTACAAAGGCTTAAAGCGATTGTTTTAGCCACCTAGCACATCGGGGACGCGCATTGGGCTCATTATAGTGGCCTCGGCTCTGAGTGAATAACTCAACCCGAAGGTAAGCTAGTAATGTTAATGTCTCTAACTGATTTTGCTGGTCCAGGATTGATCTCGTTGTAAATCAACAACGATACTGATGTTTGCTCGTCATACAGTGATGAGATTCATCAATCAATGGCTCAGTCCAGACAGTAGTAGTAGTTTATTGTAGTTGTTGTTGTTGTAGTTGTTGTAATTGTTCTTGTAGTAGTTACGTGAATTAATGGTGTGTTTGCAGCGGGCGTGTTCTGTGCCATTGTGTCTCACCCGGCTGACACAATCGTCTCCAAGCTGAACCAGCAGAAAGGAAGTACTATCATGTCCGTTGCAAGGAAGCTCGGATTTGCCGGTAATATATACATTCATTATCCATCGTCTCTGAAGTCAAGACAGTGTTGATGTTGTTTATGTAACTAGAAAAATGTGTCGGCCTATGGAGCCATACATGGCTATATGAGCACAACCCTGCGCCCTGTTTTGTGGTGTATTAAGATTTAGTTTCATAGGGTCTTATTGTCTCACTGAAAGTTGACGCACAGATCACTTCTCTCCTGTTGAGCATCAAGTCAGTTTTGGTTTATTCGTCCATTTTCTGTTCTCGAGTTAACGGCCCATGCAAGATAAATAGACAGAGAGATGGGCCACAGAGTAGTGTTGTGTGATACCTTCGATACCTCGATAAATATCGTAAGTACCATTGTTTCGATACCAGTATTGAAGAGGTCTCGATATATCGCGGTGCCACGATACCGCCAAGTATTGTGACGATACCAGTTTAGATACAACACAGTTTGCAATTGAATCACTCTACTGTTGACAACTAGTGCTCACTGCATGACAGTAACGAATAAAGCATGTCACATTAAAGCTTGTCAAGCATATAGTGAACATATTTCTAAGCAATGGTGAAGCCACCCAAACGTCACGGGGTGCGGGAAAACTTTACCGGCCCCTCTCTCGACAGGCCTGTGGACCAACGTTTTGTATGAACTTCCGGTATTGCGGTAGTATCGCAATACTCAATACGTGAGATGGTATCGTTATCGTGGCTCCGATTTCAGGTATCGTACAACACTACCACAAAGTATTAGGACACTTTTGAATGTCATTTTGATAATTTTTCTTTGCTGTCACTAACCCTGGCATTGCAGTGCACTGTAGTAGAAACATTCTGTATGAATTTACTGTGTATTGTATTGTAAGGTTTTGGCTGTCAGCAGTAGCAAACTAACAATTAGGATAACTAGGGCCCTTAGGCCCTGTAAGTTATAAGAAACTTGGTAATTCCAGAAAATGTGTAACTCTGCACAGGATCAATAAAAATACTGTAGCCGAAAACTAGCATTTGTCGTTGAAAAGCAACATGCAGACCTAAGTTGACTTATCTTACCCACAGATTTAGTAATGCATGTTGCATAGAGATTCGACTGTGACTGCTAAGCTCAGCATAAGTGCATTTCACTTCAAATTCAGTTCAGTTCAGTTTAATAATTATGGTAGCATCCAGCTTGCCCATTTAATAGTGATAATAGTCGGTGGCATGGAGGGGTCAAAAAAGTTGGGGGCATAAGTTGCATTTCTTGACAGACCACTGCAAATTTCTGGCAGAGAAGATATAGGTGCTCAAAATTTTGATTTCACCCCCAAATTCTCCTATTTTGATATTTTGTTGCCAAATTTTGTATTTTTGACAAGAAGAAACATTTCCGACAGGCTAAGATTTAGGGAGAGGGCTCCATATAATGAGTGAAGGCTAGGGCTCGCTTGGTGGTGAGTTTGCTACCGATTGGTTATCAGTGCTTTCATTGACGATAGCTGTGGCTGAATTTCAGCGATGTGGAAGGGCCTCTTCCCGAGGATCATTATGATCGGCACGCTGACGGCTCTGCAGTGGTTCATCTATGACGGCGTGAAGGTCTACTTCCGTCTGCCACGCCCACCACCGCCCGAGATGCCGGAATCGCTGAAGAAGAAGCTTGGCGAAGGTTACCATCCTCCGCCTGCCTCGAGTCACTAGGACTTCACTCACCTCACGTCCTGGCACTCAGCGAACAATAACTATGACTCGTTGTGACGATATGTGTGTTTCTAAAAAAAATTCTTGTGCTTACGGTTGCCGTCCGTCTGTAGGAAAACCTGCATCCCTAAAATTTTTATTGAACCTTTATAAACGTCAGTGCAGTTTTTTATGCTTTCAAAGTTTACTGAAACGTATTTTTTTGCATCTAGCCTGAAATGTTGCAGTATCTTTACTTAATTACTCGCGAGTAGGCTACTATTTAGGGTAATGTTGCATGACACATCGTGATATAAGAAGTTAACAATAAAAAAAGTATCCATCACCCCCATTGCAAATTTTTTGCAGGCTGCAACCGGAAGTGCAAAAATTTTTTCACTCCTTAACACTGAACGAATTTACGACATTGCTGAGCCTAGGAAAGGTCTCTAGGTAAGCTTGACAAATGGGACGTAGCGGATAATTATGCTATGCAGTTTTTGGGGGGAACATTTTTGTGACGATGTGACAAAATTTCCTGTAGTATGTATGTTGGCAGTTTTGGTCATAGCGAGTCTTCGTCATCGTATCTTTTATGCTGCACATTGTGACGGGTCATCTTGTACGAATAGTTGGTGTTCACTACTGTGTTATTTAATAACAATCACGGATAATGTAGGGATGGTGTCCTGTAGCTAATTTTTTATTTAAATACTGTATGCGATTTGTTTTGTTGAAAAATTTGTATCGGTAGTGTACGTTGAATTTGTCTAAATGGGTGCTGAAATATACGACCTATAGGCCCATGTGGTATAAACGTTCATACACCTATTGCATGTAGGCTGCTCTGCGACAAAAACTGCCAAAAAATGCAGAAACTTTCCACTTCGTACTTGTTAACAATGCACTGGAAAAATTAGCGATTTCGGTCGCATATCCGAAAGCTGTGCAAGTCTTCACACATTTCTGCACGTGTGAGCTTCGATATGCGTGAAAATATGGAATATGAAGAATGTAGAATTTTGTGTGATATATGCCCTGATCGCATGTTCACGTTATGCCAATATTTCTAGTAGCTGCAATGCACTAATTCCGTATTACATGTTTGGAATCGTAGTTCAGCTGAATGTTGGTCTTTGGCACTGGTAGGCATAGTGCAGTGCAAGCAGTTTATGCTGAACGTGGATTTTTTCCAGTAATCTCTGCTCTACTGTACATAGTTCGATAAATTATCAAATAGCATTGTCAATGAATACCAAACATAACGTCAGTTATTGTGTTTTTGCATCATCAATATTACCCCTACTAGTCTGTATCATAGATTGGCGTTACATGATTTGTCTTGCAATAAAATAAAAGCAATGCATGTTTGGCATACAGTACTTGCTGTACATTAAGTATTGCAGTTATAGCACAATAGATGAGTCATATGCACACAAATAGAACAGTTTTGTTGAGAAATAATTCTCGAGCATCACACAGTGTACATTTGCCTGATGATCTGTAAATTTGTCTTATAGCTGGAGCCACAAAAGCAGTTGAGCCTCAAAATGTTTGAGCTAAGCAGAGTCTGATTTTATTCAAGCCAAAGTCAAAAAATACTTTAAGTGAGAATAGAATTAAATAATTCGATATATAGGCCTACGATCGACGCATAGGGATTGCAGTATTGGGATTCTCTTAGTTTTCAGTTTCCTGGGATTGGTAGCTACCTAATCCCAGGATTTAGGGACTCTGCATCTAGTGCATAAAATAGTTCATGCACGCTGCAGTCCTACTCTTAGCTGTGCACTGCAATTTGTACTTGTCATGTCATGATTTTAAAGTTTTGTTAATGTTAAAGTAAACACCTGCCAAATGGCGAAATTTTTATACATATGACTTGGTTACTTGGCACCAATTAAATATCTCCTGCATTATTTTGCAGTGGTGTTGAAATAGCAGCAGAATGTAATAAACTAAAGAGAACTGAAATGTTTAAAAGAAAAATGAAATGAGAGATACTGATAATAGAAATAGTGTTAAATGTAAAACTGACAAAATTCGAGCAGCTAATGTACATAAAGAAATAAGATGAAAGACATTTTCGCCCACGTTTTGCTGAAATATGTAGCATACTAAGGAGGTGGTGGTCTGGCACAGTTGGTAGCGTCGTTGATTGATTCAACAAAGTTAACAACAGGCCTGGTTAGAACTTGGATTGGTGACCATCCCGGTATGTAACCAGCCACCCAGGTCAACTCAGCCTGGCCATCCCTCCATGAGTAGGCGCATTGAGTACCAGCGAAAGCTGGGACGTAAACAGGCTCAGCGCGCGATGCACTAGCCCCCTATCCGTGGTCTCGCAGTGTAAAAACTGGTGTCTGGCTGAGGGCCTTAGGAAACAAGAGATCAGCGCCGCCCTATGCGCCGTAAGGCTCGGGAAGGACTTCACGTTTTTACTTTTTATGTACTAAGGAAGTTTATGATGCAGGTTTTTGGCTCACTCGGTAGAGTCTCTTTATTTTGGAAACGTGTTTTATATTTCTGTCCGCACAATGAGGGAGGGACATCTTTTCAAGAGTTGCTCAAGTTTAGGCAGTGCTCCCGAAAACTGAGCTCCTGCAGTCGTTGCGTATCCCGCCAGTGGCGTCGTGACGGGTGGGGTGGGGCAGGAGAAAATTGTACCCTCCCCTTGAATTTTAGCCTGTCGGAAACTTCTTCCAAAATACAAAATTTGGGGCTGAAGATCCCCACTTTGAAGGAATTTGGGGGTAAAGTTGAAATTCCGAGCAGTCATAATCTCCCTCTGTTGGAAATTCGCAGCTGTCTGCCGGTAAATTGGGACTTCCTGCCTCCCCACCAACCAACCTTTTTAAGTTAACCCATGAGACCGCTGATTTTCACTGCAAAACTCCTGACGTCAGTGTAAACATGCGTTTCATACAGGAAAGTGGCTGAGTAAGAGTTTCGCTGCTGATGCGGCGACGACGATGACGACAGTTGAAATGCTGAACGACCGTGAATACGACAAACTGATGGCGGCGGACGATGGCAGATTACT
>Ga0209671_1002550_pt1 | contig 16796 bp, 5 predicted proteins | sample WorMetHERISLAND2_2_FD_187401 | JGI IMG/M metagenome (GOLD analysis project Ga0209671, IMG submission 187401) | Marine gutless worms symbiont microbial communities from Max Planck institute for Marine Microbiology, Germany - Olavius geniculatus... | ecosystem: Host-associated > Annelida >...
GGTGGGGATGGGGTTCAGTTCCTGTCCCCGTGCAGACCTCTAGTTTGAACAGTCGGTGTGTAGCATCCCTGAGGATAAAATCGTATTAGATGCAGGAAATTCGTGTTATAGCCTAACGGCAAAAACAAGTATCTGTTTCGTGATTACGCGTCATCGCGCAGCCAATAAAAAGCCCACAATCCATCTTATTTTGGCAGCATCCTGGCGCGTGCTAAAGTGGGAGCGAAGGCCCGCGGCAAAAAAAATATAGCCTACACGATTCTGGAACATCGTGTCCATTATTATAGCGCCTGCAGGACACGAACGCTGCGCTTGCAGCCTGTAATTAGCTTAATAGAAGTCACGCAGACTTTTTCCGAGTCTGATAATTAATAACGCCAGCTTCTGCAGTTTACTAATATTCAGCACCAGTTTTTAGTGGAGTCTCTGGCACGATGTGTCGTCTGTCGTCTGCAACGCATATATTGTGGCTAAATCGTACGTCGTATGGGGTCAGCGACCGTATCGTTGGATAGAGTTCCTAAAGCTGCCAATAGTAACCATGTTTCTATCTGCAGCGGTTTGGCCGCAATTTTTAATGCAAAGTCGCTGCCTGCAACGAATCGCCCACGTGCGCCGAATTACCGTATCGTATCCTAGCATAGCGTTCGATGTAGCAGCGTCACCACTCTGAGAAATGGCTTTGATACGAATATGACACGATTGGTTTAGTTTGCGTTTAAAATGTCCGCCTTTCGCTCTTAAACACGCACGAAGACGCGTGCGCCACTCACTGCTTGATTGCCGTATCAATAGCGCGCCGATCCAGTTCGTCTGTCAGTCGTAGCTTACGTGAACGCAATTCGTCGATGTCTTTGATCCGCTTTTGGTAGACCTTCTCCTGCATTACCAACCTCACTTTGTAGTCCACTGGATTTATGTCCGGGGTGTCTGGCAGTCAAAGCGTGGGAGAAATGAAGTCTGGAGTCTCCCCCGTCAACATATCAGTTGTCTTGTGAGCCATATAAGTGCAGGCGCACATAAAACTCTTCTGACAGCTGATAAATATCTTATTCTGAAATAAGTTTTTTTTCCATCAGAAGAACTTTCTGGTGATATCGACCGTTTACTTTGACTTTGGATGCTGGCTGTTTCATAAGCCGACACTACGACAAACACGATGACGTCACACCATTGCACGGTAAGGGCAGTTAGTGAGGTGGGCACATTTCACATCATTGCATACAGCATTATCTCGTGCTTAGTTGTGAAAATTTTATCCAGAAAAACCGCGTAGTAACAAAGTTATGCTACTTGGCTCTATATAGGAGTGCATGCCGCTAATTATGCATCGCCGTTTATTCATTAAATCTCCGTCACGGTGCTGATCTATCGTTCGCGTAATGGTACAGCACCGAGTAAGCAAATCCACTCCACATAGGCTTAGATCAGCTCTAGCAGCCTTCTGACACTCTCGTTGGGGCATTTCCTCTGTACGCTGTAGTCTATGAAACGACCTTCCATCGGATATCACCTCTGCACCGCCACTCCCAGTCTTCAAGCAGCGTTTCAACACATTCCTGTTTCGTCGTTCATATCCGGACGTACGTATTTGACACTTTCCTGACGTGGTTGTAGAAATATTGCTTGGACATATTATTTAGGGGACGTTAAAACATCTGTGATTATGAAACTGATGATGATAATGATGTGATGACCAAGAAAAGACGAAGCACTTATCTCAGCAAAATGCTTCCTGAATTACTGCATGCCTAATGCCTTGTATAACTGTTTCGATATACGTGCACAACTCATAGCATTTTCTTCACACTCTCTATCTGTGCGTTTTGATCTTTCTTCATTTTAAGCGAAACTGCTGTAGCGCATGCGATTTCGCCTATACTTATTTTTCCGTAGCGTAATCTGACGTCCGTCGTCTGTCAAATTCATGCATTTTGTTAAAAGCTGTTCCACGGATGTTAACCGACTGTGAAAAATGCAAGTACTGAAAATGCAAGTACAAATTTTAGGCAGGGGTGGAAATAGGTAGGCCTATGTCAAAATAATATGTGCGACGCCACGCTGAAGGCGATACGTTTGTTAAAGTGGGACAACACATACAACATCAGAACATAACTGGAAGAAATCCAGCGTCTGCAATTGTTAGAAAGTTGTCGCAAGCGTCCAACTGACGAGCTAACGAAATCTCTGCGGCTTTTTTGATACAGAGACAAAGTCTACTGGAAATGCAGTTGGTGCAAGTGTCGCATTTGTAGACATAGAAAGCTCTGTGTGTAAACGCTTTGGTGGATTGCGTTTTTTGGCAATGTGGCAATTCGTACTGCGTTATGGTTTTACAATTAAACATGAAACAATTGCAGATTTTGTTTAGCTATTTTAAGCTTGTTTGACAAGCACCGATAGTAGTTTCATTGTAATTTTCACAAAAAATATTTACAGGCATATGTACTTGCATTTTCCAGTACTTGCATTTTCGATTCTTCGAGTCGACCGAATGATGGCGCGTACGTACCGGAGTTGGTCGAAGACGTAAGACGATGACGTCATGGGTGCCACGCGTCGCGAGGGGGAGCAACAGCCGTCCATCGTTCTATGATCAATTCTATCAACGACACATACTATACCGCAATCACAACATGCTGCGTTTTTTCCCGGATGAATTGCGTCGGACGGTAGCCCGCACTGAAAACGTGTAGCTAGCTGATGTCTTGTGCGTTGCACGACGCTAAAGTTGCAGCGATTGGTACGTGACAAGCTGGCGCGTCAGTAGCAGGTGCGTCAGCCACACGCATCATGCACTGTGCGCTGCTTTGGCTTCTCGACCGACCGTTAGGTCGAGTCTTGGTCACATTGTGTCGTCTGTCTGTCTGTCGTCGTCTGTAACACGTGCATTGTGGCTAAACCGTACGTCTTAGAGGGACGGCAATGGTACCGCTGGATAGGGCGATGATAAGTTCTCATAGGCTGCCAATAGTAACCATGTCTCCCTCTGCAGCGGTTTGGCCGCAATTTTAAATGCAAAGTTACTGCAATCACCCACGTGCGCCAAGTAACCGTATCGTATCTTAACGTTGATTGTAGCTTTCCATATAGCAGCGTCGTCATAGCATGTATGGGCTGTAGTTGCTCTGGGAAATCACTTTCTTTCTTTGACTGGAAGTCGGACGCTGGCCTTCGGATCTAAGCAATACGGTAGGCCAACGCTAGCGACAGCTGGGCTTCTTGTAGTATAGTTTTAGTACTGCCAAGATGCACTGTCTGTTAGTGCCTTTATATGCGGTCGTTCTAATGAGCCGCATTTCGGTACTTTCTCATCCGTCCATTTGTTCGTGCGTCCGTCTGTATGTCTGTTTGTCTTGTAGGTGCATCTAACTCGAAAGCAATAAAAAGTGTACAAAATAAATACGCCACTAAACTTGGCGTAAAGGTTTTTCCAGAGCAAGAGTAATTGCGGTTACTTTACTGAGTTCAAACAGCTGATCTTCAATGACTCTAAGTAGCCAATTTGAGATAAATTTAGTTTTTTTCTTCGCCAGGATAGCCTATTTAGTTTTTCTGAAGCGTGCATGACTTTGATAAATTAATTCGTGTCGTCAAGATAATGAGACCAAAATACCCAATTCAAGTAAACAGATATATATTAGGCCGTACACGGTGAAACTTTAATATTTGTTTTCTTACGTTTTCTACCTTCTGAAGTTTTATAATCCTTCCAACCTTTATCAGTTAATTTTCTTCCTATAATAAACTCAGCTTGTTCTTTAGTAAGATGTTGTATTTTTAGTGATGCGTTCAAATACACTAACAGCTGTATTTTCTCACAGACGCCTTAGCAGCAGCCTGGCCAATTACTTACTTCACCCACCCTTTTAAAATTAAATATTTTATGGCGGACTGGATGACATTGAATATCTAACCCGTATGGAATGCATAGAATATCAAACTCGTCCACGCGTATGTCTCCAATAAGTAAGTAAATAAGTAGCTAGAGCCGCAAATATATAAAAGGCGAAATCGTGTGGCCAAATTGTGTCCCATGGCTACGTCATTACTACTGCGTTTTGGCTGCCTCAGCCGTGTTTGTTGCGTACTTTTTTCTGCGTAAGCCTACATTGCGTTCGTTACGTACTTTCTTGCGTGCGTTGCGCTTTACCGTTCGCCACTGCTGTCGAGTGCGGACCGCGATGAGTTTCTGCTGATTCCGCTTGCTTACTTAGACATGCAGATCGTCGCTGCTTTGTTTACATATGACGTCACTTGCGGTAGTGAGTAATACAGGTAAGCGCAGGTGAGCGGAAAGTGTACGTTTGATGCAGAAAATAGGCGGAAGATGCCGTTTATACAGGGATGCTGTTGTTTCCCTAGTTTAAAAGCCGGCAGCAGGGCCAGTGCCTGGTACACGTTTGTAAGTATTTTGTGGTTTTCGCTGTAACATTATTGTTCTATTAATTTCACCACCAATAGCTTACCTTACAATCATAAAACCATAGCCATATATAATATACCAGTTGTCACTTTCAATTTAACGCCGAAAGTGCAAAATAAAATGTTTAGGGGTTTAGTGAGAAAATAACCAAAAAAATTCATAAATCAAACAGGACTGTGCTACCGAGGAATATATACCTATGAGCGTCTACACCATGTCTCAAAATTAGCTGCACCCCTACAGATAAGTTTGTGTATAATTGTTAATACCTGACAGATTTTTACAAAATTTTAATCAGTCATTGAGACAATCATTCTGAACTTGTCTTTAAAGATTTAAAGACAAGTTTTAGCTTAAAATGACCACCTTTGGCCTCAACGCAAGCTCTTAGTCTAAGACGGATACACTGCTGATTGATCCCTTTATCAATAACTATGCATTGAACATATCATAATGTAAACAAACTCCGACGACATAATGACGTTACACTGAGCACACGGTAAGGTGCGTATGTCAACATGGGTATGACCATAACTAATGTCAAGATAGTGCAGTGTACGATATTTCATTGAAATCCATGAACTACAAGCTGAATTAGACGTGTTTGAAACAGGGGTGCCGCTAATTTTGGGACACGGTGTAGTTTCATGACACAATTGTTAATATTTAGTATTTACATCTGTTATCATTAGTTTTTTTACTGCATTACCAAAATAACAAATAAACCACTTAAAGACAATGGTCAGGAGTCTTCAACTTGTTGAAGTTTGACTGTACTCCGAAGAAGAAACCAAAGCAAACTAACAATTTTGTGTCGTAATGTAACAAGACTTATGACAGTCTTTAGTTAATTAAATTTACTAATGCATTTCAGTACCTATGTAAAGCATATTGCTTTGCTTAATGTTCTCATCTTGTTACTATAATTATTGTTAAAAGTATCAATATCAATATCACAATATTTTGTAAAATATCATATCAAAATTGAAATCTTTATATCGAGTCATCACTAATAAGAAGTCATACATGGGCTGTCGATTGACATTGAAAGCAGTGACTTTCGAAGACCTTGAAAACAAAATAGAGGTTTTTACGGATTTTTTGGCAATTTTTGGCTGCAAGACGTATTTTAAGAGCAAATGGGACTGACATCACCAGAGATAGACCATGGCACGCTGCATATGAAATTTTTAGCATTGAATGTAGATTTTAACAATCCATGTCTCGACTTACTAAGTTGAAGAAGACCTGCGCACGAGGACATCGAAGAGGGGTACACACATAAAAACTCGTTATTTTACTGCTGTTCATTGATTTAGCATGAGATCGGTTGCTTTCTTTAGCGAACGTGAATAAATGAATGAAAATCATGGTGTCCATTGTCAATTGCTGGGATCAGTTAGCTTAGATTGTGTTCACAGTGGGCCTTCATGCGTGCATTGCTGTCATGATGATTTGATAATTTAACTTAATTGCAGATTTGTGCACTTGTTTTGAGTAATTTCAGCATTTCTGCTTTAAAATGTGTACTTGGTTTGGTCCACATAATACCCGTTGGGTGGTCTGCTGTTCCGTTGGTTCGCAGATTACCTCTGGCCACTCTGAAGACATTTTTGTTTTGTTTGCACTTTTGTAATGGTTTGCCATGTTTATTATGGCACCCTGGAAATTGTCTAAATGTTATTATTATTATTATTATCGACATCATTATAGTATTTAATTGGAGTCATATTTGTGTCATGGTTTAACTGTGTGTAGGCGTTTGCAATATGCAACATTGCGATCAACATTTCAGTGCTGATTCATCTACATGAGTTGGATCGCACAATGGAGCCACAGGAGAAGATCATATACTTTCCACCAGGTTCATTCTCTTCCCATTTTTTTCTTACTAGATTAATAACAAAATCACTACACAAAACATTTCAGATTGCATTTTGCATTATAAAGTGTTTGGAATTTTATACAGTGTCAAAGAAACATCATTGTTTGACTAAGCATTGACAATGTATAGACTAGCATGTCCACTACTGGGTTTAAGTTTATCTGCAGCTTGTAAAAAAGTTTTAACCATATCTTAAGAATAGTTCTATTTTAAGCAGATTTTGAGAGTTTGTGTGGTAGATTAAAGATATCAGTTGATATGATTTTCAGCTGTGCATTTATGCCAAACTGTGCAGGCATTCTGCCACTGTTCTACATAGAGTTTGTTTCCAGTGTTCTAATGTTTATCCTGGGAATTGTGCTATTTATCGGCATCAACTATGTAAGTAGCACCGAGGCAGTATGCTTTTAGTTCAGATGACTATTCAGCCAGTGCTGAACAGAAGTTTCACATTTTTTTATATCGTGTATTTAGTACTGTAATCTTTTAGACTGGTGACATTTGACCAAGGTCTTCCTGTAACTACTGTTAGCAGTTCACAAATTACCGTACGTCTCATGTCTCCTATGGCACATCAAACTTTCTGCTGTGTCTTTCACTGTTTTTGAACTGCATTCTGTCTTATAATGCCCAGGAGTCTATTGTCCATGTTTCTATTGTTTAGTTAACTTGTCCGTGGGTCTTTTGTGTTGTGCAAGTCTCTAACTGTCTGTCTATCTGTCTGTGTGTGTCTAAGTGTGCTCACTAGCTGCAACCTATAAAGCGACCCTTATTGGCAGGCAGCTTTTAGCAAGCACATTGCCCACTGACTTGTCTGTCCCTGTGTCTTTTTACAGAAGTTTTGAATGAGGTCATTGTTATTCACATGAGTATCTCGTCTGACAACAGTGTGTGTCTGCCTTATCCTGTGTGTCTCTCTGTCTACTTATATGTCTGATTATTACCTCCGCCAAGGAGATAATGTTTTTGCCGGTTTTTGTTTGTCTGTATGTTTGTTTGTTTGTCTGTGAGTCCACGTGATAACTTGAAAAGTTATGGACGGATCTTTCTGAAATTTTGAGGGTATGTCGGGCATGGCATAAACTACCAGTGATTCAATTTTGGGTGTGATCTGGCAGGCATCCTGGATTCTGAATCACTTTGAAATTTTCGTTACCATTGTGTTAAAGGGGGCATAAGGCAACCGCTGGCAAAGCGAAGATGGTGACGCCACCTGGCGAATAGCTTTGCCTTGGCGGAGGTACCTGCGGGCTAAGACTGCTATCTAGTTTGTATATGTGTATGTGCCTTTATCTCTCTGTACGTCTGGCTGTGTCTGTGCAGGAGTTTGAAGGCAAGTCACTGTTGTTCACGTGGGTTTATGGCGTGGTTATTGATCGGTTATACGACCTCTTCCTCGGAGTGTACCTGATGGTCTGGATTGGTGGACACAGAATCACGGTCAGTTTGTTTATATCTGTCTGTGTTTGCACCAGGGTTGAAGAAAAATTGTTTTTTTAACAACTCAGCCGGTTAGTTTATTTGGTTTTGACTTTTGGGGGTTAAACCCAGTTTTTAGAGTAAGTAAGTAAGTAAGTAAGTAAGTAAATCATAAATTTATATAGCGCATCAACGCCAAAAGCCTCTAATGCACTGCTGCATACATTAGTACTCTGAAGAAAAATGTCTTAAGTAATCGTCCAAAAACAGATATGGTGGGAATAGGATCACGCAGATGTCTTAGTAGTGAGTTCCATGTTATCGTGCCAGCAACAGCGTAAGTTTGACATCCGTATGAACTCAGTCGGTAAGACAGCACAACAAACTGATGACTGGCAGCAGAATGAAGATGATGTCTTGAGGCAGTTGCAGAGACTAGGGTGCTGTGTGTCGCGAGATACCGTGGAAGCCCAGAGACCCAACTTTATGCGTTCTGGGATTTTCAGGAGTAAGTTGACAGAATGAGCACAGTTAGATAATGCTCCTGTCAAGTAAATATAAAAAAATACTAGTTCATAGGCTTAAAGTTTTAAAACTTAACCATACTGAAACATGTAAGTTAAGTGGAACAAGAAACTAAAATTGGATTAAGTTTGGGGTGGGTTTTTCGGGGTTTTTAGGTAGGTTTGCCCAATAAAACTCGCTGAATTTGTTTGGGATGTGCCTGAGTGTCTTAATCTGAGTTTGCATCGTGTTAATCTGTTTGTCTATCTGTCTGTCTAAATCAGGGGTCTCAAACTCATTTGTGGGTGCGGGCCACACTGCAAGATATCATTCAGTCGGTGGGCTGCATTGTTTTAGAGATGAAAAATGCAGTAAATGCAGTAATTAATACAAATGACAAAAATATAATATAGTTACTTTTACAGTATAGTTCAGACATAGAGTAATCGCAAATGAGAAAAATAGTAGTTTTGCTGGGTTACTAAAAGCACAAGATACCCAGCTGTCGCTAGAATAGCCGACCGACTGTTACTTAAGTACCGTTGGCTAAAAATGCTGTAAGTGCAAAAATATATAAAACGACTACTATTTATCCCAATTTTTCTGAATTTCAGATAATGTATCGCGGGCCACAAATAATGCCCTTACAGGCTGCATGCGGCTCGTGGGCCGCGAGTTTGAGACCCGTGGTCTAAATGTACCTGTCTATTACAATTTGTTTACTGCATGTATCTAGTGCCTGAAGTCTGTATCAAAGCAGTGCTGATTCCTGCTAAATCTGCTGTTAACATTTGTTATGCTGATTGTGCAATGTAGGATGTGATATACGTGATACCAGAGTCCATCATAGTGACAGTCTACTGGTTGCTCACTACCATCATACTGGTTAGTAACTGATGATAATGATAACTGAGTTTATGTTCTGTTTTATTATTTACAGCTAAGTAAGCAAAGACTGCATAGTTCAAGTGTTTTTTTGTAAATTTGTCTCTATAGTAATCCTTGTTTTGTTCATCAGTTATTATTTTGGTTACTTTTTTACTTCTATGAGAGTTATGTCTTAGTATGCAGTTCTTGAGATTTGGATTAAGAAAATTTACTGCCTGACTTTACAAAACATGTGAAAGCAGTCATTGCGCTATTAGCTTTCATCAACAAATTGACCTGCTTTATTGCTAGTTTATAAAATATATTATTTACCTAAAATATTTACCTGTCAGTTTTCATACTATTTTGTCTGCATTTGCCTGTACCTGTTAGTTGCACAGTCCACGTTTCTGCATACTGGGTCTGTATACAACATTATTTGTCTGTCTGGATGTATCTGTATGTCGCACATCCGTTTCTCCAAGTGTATCTGCCTATGATAGCAAATCACTGTGGAAGATTTTGAAACTCTACGGCATTCCTGAAAAATACATCAATGTCTTCAATGCACTATAGAGAAATTCACGTTGCTGCATCAGAACAAGAGAGGGACAGTAGGGAAACAACATGTTATGCCACCAATCAATCTCGACAGCCAGAACATAGAGAATGTGCACAAATTCCAATATCTCGGAAGTTATATGGCTGAAGATGGAGATGTAGAGGTGGAAATTCGGACAACTGATAAGTGAAGCTTCATCTGTTTTCCAACGTCCACAGCCAATCTGGAAGTGTGGAGCAATCAGCAAGGAGACCAAATTATAGCTATATTCTTCCATCGTTGTTCCAACAGCAACTTATGCCTGTGAAACATGGAAGACAACAACAAAAGCTACCAAGGTGATTGATGTGTTTCATCGTCATTACCTTAGGAGGATCCTGGGGATTTCTAGGCGTGATCACATCACGAACGATGAAGTAATGACACGTTTTCAACAAGCGGCATTGCATGACATAGAAGCAACAAGAAGAATACGTTTCATCGGACACATCCTACGACTTCCACCAACAAGTCTAGCTAGCCTGGCCATAGAATGGAGACCTGATAATGGCAAGAGGAACATTGGAAGACCCAAGAGGACATGGCAAGACACACTAAAAGAAGATCTGGAGGTGATGGGTATAGACTGGAGTGACAAGACGACTGCTGCCAGCGATTGTGCCAACTGGAGATGAATCATTGACCAATGTTCTGCACGGAACTGGAGGAACTAAGTCTAAGTAAGTAATCTGCCTATATACATAAAAACTTGAATACAAGTTACAAGATCTATGCCACTTGTTTTTACAAGGGCCTCTGTTACAACTTACAGCTGAGCTTACAAGCTTGATGCTGTAAAGCACTTAATAAAGGCTGGTAGCTTGTATGAGACGTTTTTAGGCGTGTTTTTGTGGGTAGATTGCTGCAATCATGTGCGTGGTGTCGTACTGGCAAGAACTGCAGGAGATGCTTTATGGCAAGGAGCGACGCATCAAATATCATCGCAAGCTGGCAAACATTCGTACAGCAGCACTGAGTGGGTACTCAACCCCGGGCAAGAGCTACTATGCGTCACGCTCCATGATGCAGTTGTCACAGTCACAGATATCACTCGGAGATGCTTAGCTCACTCAGCTGTGTCACAGATTCTGAGGTCCAATTCACACTGCGACGCTAACGCCACTTGACAGTTGAGTCACGTCAGTGTCACAGGTGTGAATTGGGTCTGAGCAACTGCATGCGGCTTCTTTTACAAAACTTTACAAGTCAAACTTATGGAAAACGTAGAGAAAATGACATATGTGAAAGTCTAAAAAATGCACTTTACAAAAACAACTTATGAAGAAGCTGTGAAAAACACATCTTTGACCAAGTTGCTAACTTAGAGAAAGCTTAGGAAAAATTCCTGAAAACATTTGTAGCTCAGGCTGTTGGACTGTTGTCGTTTGATCTGCGAAGGAAGACTTCATTCTGTTGTTAGCTCATTCTCTGCAGTCTGAAAACGTGAGTTTCACTAAAATTATAGTGTGAATATTTTTCTAGACATGCATAGTAGGAGTTTACTTTTAGAAGCTGGCCTAACATGAAATAACTCTGAATTAATTGTGCAAAAACTGAGTATGTGAATATGATATAGATGTTGTCATTTATCACACGAAATCTTGTTTGTTTGACTTCTCTATTTAATCACCTCAATAGGCCCTATTGCTGGCGCCGCCTCTCGTGTATTTTTTTATGCATCTAGCAGATAAGGCCGTCATATTGTGTTTATTAAGTCCCAGTTTAATAGCGCATTAGTTATCATGTGTATGGAGTATATTGCATTGCTTTCTATAGGTGCCGACTATTCAGAGCCACATTTTCGAAACTTTCTTAAGACATTTTACTAAGATCTTCCTAAAACGTTTCAAGAATGTGACCCCATATGCATAAGTACAAGTTTAACGGACCCATTGTTATACTTGAATGTGGTTTAGAATGTTGTTTTACAGAGCTGTTTTTACACATAAATTTATTCTTTGACAATTTGTTCATACATCTCCATTTAAGAAGTTATGTTCAATTATTGGGTATGCATCGTACACTATAATGAATAAAGAGTAGCTAGACCAGCAGCGTGCCAGGGATGTGTTGCTGTTCAGCATATTTCTAGGAAGGTGACGTCTCAGTCACTATTTGGTTATGATAGCTGTAAAAAGATTTACACTTTCATTTACTTACTTAATAAAACATACCATTTTCATTTATAATCAGTAGTAATTTTATTGTACAGTAGTTTTCTGCAGCTGATAAAATTACTAATTTTCAATACCGGTAATTTTTAATATGTTCAAATAATTTTGTAATAAAGCACAGAAAATGCAAAAATTAAGCAAGATTTTGCCTTACACCACTGGTTTACAGTAGACCCACATTTCTTATTTTGTACCAAATGCCATTTTTACTTGCGGGAAGTGAGTTAAGTCGGCACTTGTGTTGCATCCTTTTTCTTTTATGTATTATATGCTTGTACTGTACAGCTTGTTAGCTAGTGTATAAATTGTTATTGATTATTATGTCGATTTTTTATGTGTATCAGTGTATCGTTTCACACAGCTAATGTTTGTGACAAATAATTCTACATTGTTAGTATTCTGTTAGGACTATAGGATTCTTGCTTTGTCGAGGGTGCATATCATCAACAGCATACGTAGGAGCTTGCAGCTGTTTGAAAATGAAAGTTTTTAACGAAAGAAGAAAAACTAATCATAGGAGGAAAGGAGTATGATGTAGCCATGGCATTCAGATATATTCAAGGCCCCACTTTTCACATTTTCATGCCCCTGTCATTTTGTGAGTTATTTGGTTATTTAACACACTGCACTATTACTAAGCCATTTTGTGGAAACTGGAATGAGTCGAAGAAAATATTTTTCTACGTGTATACAGGTCATTACGTCTGCAGTAGTCATTATGATAAGCGTGATTCTGACTGTGCTGGTAGATACAGTGACGTGTTGTATTGTGCCAATGTGGTAACTAAGGCCCAATTTCCAGCGACAGGCCACATGGCTGTGACACATTTTTGCATTCATTATAAAAGTTCTCTTATTTTTTAATTTACACCCTTCATAAAACTTTTTCCCTAGAAAGGGGAAGAAGCCCAAAATGGAAGGGAAAACTTGAGTCTGAAATTGGCTGACCTGAGCCCAAAACTGGGGGGAAGTTGTGCCCGATTTTGCTTCCAGATTTGGGGGGATAGAAGCCACTGGTCTCATAACGTCTCGGATGTTCTCATTTGACCTTAATCTATATGGCTACAAACGGCAAGTTTCCAAACCTTGTGCTGCAGTTAGAAGGGCCTAATTGCGTCTGCCTTCTCTACAAACAAAACAAATTTAACAAAAGAAGCGAAATTAGCTATAGGTCTAAGTGAAAAAGGGTGTTTGCCATGCTTGACGTAAAAATATTTTGCTAGGCCTTAGGCCTATAGGTACATTCGCCTCTTTTTTTGCATTTCAGGCTTCTAAATTGCAGTTTTGTGGGATAAACCTATGCAGTGCAGAAATTTGTTTTGTGCTGCATAGTTTTTGCGTGTCACTGGAAACTGGAAAGTATAGGCTTCAGCAAGAACGAGTGCAGGAACAGCAATGGTTTTGTATGCTTTGTGTACATACGGTATAGTGAAGAGATGCAGAAAAGTGTTATTGTTACTGTCATTGTGGTGATTGATTAGGGTTATAGGCCTAGCAGTTGAACATTATTGATGATGACTTAGAGTGACCTTGAAAGTCATTCATTTTATTTACTACTGGAAGCGTCTCCATCGTCAGTATTAGGCCTATAATACACTGTGTCTCAAAAAAACATCCCCGACATTTTCGACTGTAACTTGAAAACCGATGGTCAAATTTTGATAATTTTTGGTACGAATATTCCAGACCAAACTTGCCATCAAATGACTATTCAGTTTTCCACCTCACCCAACGTTTGTTTTTGCACTACCTGGGAAAAAAACAACTAGAGAAATATCACTTTTTTATCCAATGAGATATGATTGCTTAATTAACATAACGCGTAAAAACACATTTTGTTCACATTTCTGCCACTTTGGCTACCATTTGATCCAGTTGTTTATTTTTTAACTGCCTGCAGTAAAATTGCTTGAAGTGTTTGCCCACTATGCGAACACAGGCAAGGAGATGCTTTCTCCATTCATTGACATCAATATCGATAATGTTCTCCTCCAGACCATTCCAGGCTGTACCAGTAGCTTCTTGATTTCACAAACATTCCTAAACTTTATCTGGTAGACACACTGCTGCATGACAGTCAAACCTTGTAATAAATTGGCTGTTGGGGCCCCCAGATTAGGATAGAGAAAATTTATCGACGTTTTTCATTCATTTTAACACGTATTACGCTTGGTCTGATTTCCCCAGGTAATGCAAAAGCAGACGTTAGGTGAGGTGGAAACTTATTTAACAGCCAGTGGTGTCGGTAATATTTCTGCCAAAAATTATTAAAATCTGCTAATCTTTCTTCAAATTACGATCGATAATGTCGGGATGTTTTTCAGGTTTTCTGTTTATTTCAACACATGCTGCGCTTGATCTGATTTCCCTAGGTAGTGCAGAAGCATACATTAGGTGAGGTGGGCAACTGAATGGTCATTTGATGGCAAGTTTTGTCAGGAATATTCGTACCAAAAATTGTCAAAATCTGATAATTGGTTTTTAAGTTACAGTCAAAAATGTCGGGGATGTTTTTTGAGACACAGTGTAGTTATCCTAAACAGGCACGTCGAGACTCTGGTCGTGTGTTAGGGGAGAGTATAAATTATTACCGCACATCAACGTTACACCGGACAGACAGATGGACAAATATACGCTAGCAACAACCGCGAAATTGCTACTGCATGCCGTGCATGGCGTGACAGAATGCTTGGTCGCTACATTCTCCAGTCGCCAATTATTATCAGAGACTCTCGTTACGTTATGTTAGGCTATGACGTAGGCTACTTTCGTTTTCAGCGAAAAATTCCAAAAGTTTCCGGTGGTTTTGTTGGGTGTATTTCTTGAGTTTGTTTGCTGTATATTGTACTCTTAACTGGTGATTTTTACACGTAAATACATCAGTAGGTATGGAGGGATTTCTGTTTTTCTTTGGTTCTATCTTTGTGATGAGTTTCCAGTCCCGTACGGTACAAAATATTGCGCTGCCTTAGAGGCAGAGTCCTGATAGTGTCTCGCTGTGCGTAGTAGAGCGGTTTGCATTGTCACTTTTTTTTGTGTGGAAAATAACCAAATTTTTAAATATGTATCTTATTTTTAATGCTTTACCAACGTCGTACATTGCTGGACAAACATTCAGAGTAAATAATTTATTTTGTATCGTAAAGAATAACGGCCGAATATTTAAGACAACTGTTAACAACTGCCTCTGGTGTCTAACGATACATTGCCGGTACAAAACTGCATTGGGATTCTTTGTATTGGCTTTGTTGGAAATTTATTGTTCAATGTGCCATGAAAAGCATTTTGAAAGTTAATCAGTACCAGTTGCATATATAATGTGGTTATGAATTAAATTGTGAAACTGGTAACTGTGTGTTTAATTTGCGGTGTCTTTCATTTCAGGGACTGCACCTATTATTATATATAAGTTTATTTCGCAAAAAAATGCAGACAATTAAAAATAGTAAAAACACACATCATACGGTCAGTAGTACATACAGTTAGGCCTACACACAAGCTGAAATAAATTTCAGGTTGACGCGATGTCTTATACAAGAAATGTTACTATGTGGAGTAACACCAGCGAATTGACACAGTTTGACATATTCATAGGACTGCATAAACAATCTCATCACAGTGACTATAACGCTATTGTCCGAAAACAGCATATTATGCACAAAACACAGTTTCTTCTGATAATACAAATGTTCAAAATTCATCCTCTCCAAGCAACAGATCAATTCTCTAACTGATTCACATGGTCTAAATATTTTATGATAAACTGAATTCCAGTACGCATTTAAATGGTTTACAGTACTACTTGAAAGATTAAAACACTCAAGACTGTATGATAAAACTGGATAACAGTAACTTTCCATTAGGTGAAGCTTTATCAATTCTGACACCCCTGAGCTATGAACCAAAATAGAGTTCGTGCATCCAAAGAACTTGTGTCTCACTTGATTAAGATCAACACTGAATACTTTCGTTGACATAAACGTAATGCCAAGATACTTTACAGAGTCAACCCATTGCAAAGATTTGCCGACAGTGACACAGAAGATGGCTGGCATTTATGTTTTGGTCCTACTATAATACAGTGAGACATTTTATCATTGAACTGAAGACACAAGTCTTTGGCAGTCAATGCACATATATCAAGCAGTTGCTGCAGTCCAGAGACTTATGCAGACAGTAACATTAAATCATCAGCGTACATAATACAAGCAACACAACATCTATTAAGATAACAACCATTCTTTTTTGAGATATTACTATTAATAAACAGATCAGCATAAACATTAAAAAGATGCAGTGAGAACACACATCCTTGTTTTACGCCACTGCATATTCTTAAAGTATCAGAAAATGCTGTATTCCATCTTACCATAATGGTTAATTTACTGTACCAGTTAATAATAATATTGAGAAACAACAGGTACGCATTGTATGTGGCATAATCATAGACTGTGTGCTTTGTAGAGAGACAGCAATGGCAGTGTCAGATGATGTTCCAGATGACAACTCCCAGCTAACGTATCCTGTTCCATCAAGTTCTCAGTTTGGCAGCCATATTTTTCATGTTAGTTTCTTCTTCCACTTAACCACTTATTAACCACTTAGGTCTACCCGAAACCAGCAGACAGCTGTGATTGCAAGTTGTTTGTGTTGGTGTTGAATCAATGAACTGGGTGATGATGATTTATGCAGCTGCTTGGGTTAATGGGTGAATGGGTAGTAAAATGGGTAGAACAAAAAGCAGTGTATTTTAATTTTCAATCCTTTGAATTAGGCCTGCATGGGTTGCACTGAAATAGGCCTACGTATCATTTTTAATGTACATCATTGATTTTGATGAGAATAAAGCTAGTGTTGCATTATTGACAAAATTGGCTGATTTTTTGCTGGCATCTGAGTGATTAAACAGCACTCTCATTC
>Ga0209671_1002551_pt1 | contig 16796 bp, 7 predicted proteins | sample WorMetHERISLAND2_2_FD_187401 | JGI IMG/M metagenome (GOLD analysis project Ga0209671, IMG submission 187401) | Marine gutless worms symbiont microbial communities from Max Planck institute for Marine Microbiology, Germany - Olavius geniculatus... | ecosystem: Host-associated > Annelida >...
CTAACAGATAAAGATAACGCATTGGTTATCACATATAGCACAGAATGGTGTAAAAATCTAATAAAAATAAATAAAAGTGATTTAAGTCAAAAAAAAGTCTGATTTAAATTAAAAAATCGATGCCTTTGATTTATATTTTTAAAAATCGTGATTTTTATCAACCCTGGTAAACTGAATGTCTGACTAGGGGGAGCTAATGTGATCACTCGTTAAAGACTTCACATTTTTTACATTCTAGTCAATTGGGAGTTGTAGCAGCACATAGTTGCAGTATGTGCAGTTAGAACTTTGTGGTAACGATGTGTGCAGAAGTCGATCAGTGTGTGGGCTTTGAAGTCACAGAAGAGCGGATCGCTTTACAAGGATCCATTGTCTTACACCACACCACCTCGACGACGCCTGAGTGTATACTGGCATGAGACTGTCGATGCACAGCAGGTTGTGAGCCTGGATAAAACTCAGCTTGACCGTCAGGAGGTATATAGTTCGTTAATTTTGTTTGCTTGATGTAGGGTTGTTAACAGTTAACCGATTAACCAGCTAACCGGTCCTGAATGCAAGGCCGGTCCTGAAACTGCCGGTCCAATTAATCGTTCACCACATAATAATAGACGAGATGCGCAGCGCCACGACTCTTCTCACCTGCTGCGCGGGTGTTATCAGCTGTGATCAAAGCCTGCGGCACTGTATGCCATGGGTGAGGAGAAAGGGTGAGGCTTGGCATGTTTGAATGAATCAATGAATAAATCTGTAAGTTGCTAATTAGTGCCAGACAGTGGCGCTGGTGATGCAACAGGTGAGATGGCGTGACCCATTACATAATAGTTATTTATTGCAACAGCAGCAAGTGACACGGATAGGTGCAGGCGGTATCGCGTAGTCACTGTGGCGCTGCTATCAACAACCCAACAACCGACGTAGTGACGTGCAGCATGAAGGGAGCGTGCACCTATAAGTAGAGCTTACTTGTTTGTAGGCCTAATCCAGACTGACCCACTGATCGCGTGCATGTGTTTCTGCATGTGTTGTTCTTGTTTGACCTCCTTCCTTGTCTCTTTGTCCCTATTTCTCTCTGTCTGTCTGTCTAACTCTGTCTATGCATGATGAACGTCAAGGATGCTGGAGCTCACTGGCCCACCCAGCCATGTCAGTTGCTGACCGTGGAAAAAGTTGACCTCTGACAGCTGGACAGCGGGGCTCCTCACGAACACCGACCTCACACCGTGCAAGCATGCCTTGCCCTCTCCTCCTCTTCCCTCTACCCCGCATTCAGTGGACAACTGGGCACCTGCGTTTCACTTTGCACGCCTGGCCTGTCGGCCGGCCGGCGTGCCACCTGATCAGACAGATTATCCCTTTCAATCAGGGATTAGCGAACTTGATGCAGCACCCATTAATAAGCGCTTATAACTGTGGTTAATTGGTTAACCAGTCCTTTCCCTCATGGTTAATCGGTTAAAATGAACGGGCGGTCTTAACAACCTTGATGGTAACTTAGCTTGATGGTAACTTGATATCTGCTGTAAGACAAACATTGTAGTGCAGCGGTTACTGATAATCATTTGTGATCGACATTATGCTGCAATGCAGTTACATAATTCAGTACTATCACAGAACCAGAAAAAGTCCAATTTTATCTACTCTTGTAATACAAAAAGAATGTGAATACTATACTGTTCGTTAAGAACTCTGAAATTTCTTGGACTGCAATAGATTTATTTTAAATTTAAATTATATTTAGCTTGACTGGAGTAGTAATTTATGTTTCATAATTATACATATTAGTTATTTACGTGTACTGTGTAGGCAATTTTTGAACTGTTTAGAAGTGAACAGGAACTCATTGAAGACCTTAAGATGGTTAAAACGGTCAGAGTCTTTTTTGTTTTTTAATGTGTTAATGCTTATTTTATACTAGATGCATCAGTGTTGTATTGTTTTTGTCTCATTGCTCTGTCTTTGCAATGGGTAACAGTGTAACAATATAGGTTAACGAATTGACATGAGCACTGCGTCAACTTTTAAGCAGTTATTTATTATGTAGTGTTTAGTGGAGGTTTTGTAATAAATTTTTTATTTTTCACGAGCTTTGCATGCATTATCAATGCTTTATCGTTATTGTTGATTAATATATTTTTCAAGTGTATGTGATGTTTAGCAATCACCATAATCGTCATTGTTTATGGTGCTAGTGATCTTAGCTGGTCTGTGGTACTGGCAATGAGAGTATGATGTTTGTTTGCACTGCTGTGCTGTTAGACTTTTTAGCTGCCACCGAATATTCTGATCTGCTGAAATTTTTACTGCCACGGATAATCCACTGAAAAAAATGCGGTCACTGTAATTACAGCTGAATTTCTAAAATTTGTTAACCACCGCAAGACATTTGGTTAACTTTTGGCTTTGGCTGTGCTTTGCTTTGGTTTGCCTTCATACCCAATTCACACCGGCGATGCCGACGCTGATGCGACTCAGCTGCCATGACATTATGGACTATTCTTCTGAAGTTTGTACTAAACATTCCCTCGTGGACTAATTTAAGGCCACAACAGCATGAAAATGTATAAGGACTTTTTATGTGTCGCTGAGAATTTAGTGTTGTAGCTGCGTTTCAGTTGAAAATTGGTCGTAACTTAGCTGCAAATTTTTGTTAGCGACAAAATTTGGCCAATCAGAATATCAGCCGTGTTTTTGATTTAGCCGGATTCATTTGTTTAAAAATACAGCTAGGAAGTCTATGTGCTGTGACTGTGCAGACATATCACAACTCTATAAAGAAGCTGTGGCTGTGTTAGCACATGTGAGACCCATATTATATGGTACTAGTGATCTTACGATGTGTGAGATTGCTGTTTTATGGTACTAGCTTAGAATAAGATGTTTGCTGGCCATGCTGTGCTGTGCAGACGTATCACGACTCCATAAAGAAGCTGCAGTTGATGACTGATGCTGAGCTGACGGTGATTTTTGGTCACATTGACACACTTGTTCCTTTACACCAGGGTCAGTTTTAATCAGCATCAGAATGAATACAACTTCATTAGGGAGGTGACGAAGCAAAAATATTGGCTAAAGTTACCGTTTGTCGAGTAACGAGTGCAAATGTGGATACTTATTCGGCCTCAGGAAAACTTCTCTATACCAGTATTAGAATAGAGTGAAACATTCAAAGTAGTTAATCAGTGTTCAGTCAGTAAACATCAGTGTTTAAGGCAAAGTTCAATCATTCTAGTTCAGAGTGTTAAGTGTTCTCTTCAGTCAGTATCCCCTATCTAAAGTTCAATAAAGTACAGTCAAGTTGAATAAAATGAAAAATAGTGAGGTATTTGTATTCGACAGAAATGCTTTAACTATTCATCAAATGTTGAATAGCTCAAAAGTAGTCAATAATCGAACGTCTTTGAATGTGCATACGAAGTTGGTCACATCCCTAAAGTTTAGCGGCTGGGTTGGTATCGCATAATTTCACCGATGATAAAAAGTAACCAGATGAACAGTGAGCAATGCATTGCACATTTTTCTACAGTGCCAGTGCCAGCCAGTCATGATACAGATCTGTTTCTTTTGCATGGAGTGTATTAGTTTCAGCGAAGATCAGTTTAGTTTGTATCTTAACGAATAAAGCTGTGTTATTGTTATTCAATATACAAATCCTGCAGACTGCTGTTATTGAAAAGGGCTTAAGGAACCACACTAGTTATCATAAAATGTTGATGCGATTTAAATCAAGTGATTTAAATCGCCAAAAATGAAACTGCAATTTTTTCTGTAAACGTGATGCCTGTTTTTAGTTTGCAAACTATTATCGGTATTCATTGCACTGTAGTGCATGCTAACTCAGTTTATTTTGTTGACTGCAATTTGGCAATTTCTGATCTGCTGAGTCGGCTTAACGTGCTGCGTTTTACCAAAGTTAATATCACCATAGACTTGGTCTCAACAGTACTGTTGTTAATTGTTTATTTTGTTGTTGGTGGTTACTTTCAGCATTTTGTTTTAATGTATGCTTAAAGGCATTAAAAATGTTATATCTCTCATCATCGTCTACTATTCGCCTTAAAGAGGTTGAGAAGTTGCAGCCACATAATAATTTACAACCACTAGAATGCACGCAACAGGTTGAAATTTAAATAACACGTAATTTGAAAAAACTAACTAAGGCCAGTTACTGTCATCCACAAACTAACAGATAAAGGTAACACACTGGCTATCACAGATAGGATAGAATGGTGTAAAAATTAATTTAAAATGGGAAAAAAATTAAAAAATTAATTTAAGTTTTTAAAAAATGATGCTTACGATTTTTATTTCAAAAATCACAATTTTCATCAACCCTGGTCCATGTATGCAAAAGGCAAAAGTAGACCGAAAAGTGCTGTACACATTGTGCCAAAAAATTCGGAAACATTTTGGCTAACTGCCGTTTTGTGAAGGCACATATATTGAACAGGTTTTACTGTAATGCATTTTGAGAAGTGTTGTTACATCAGTAATTTGTTGCTTTTGCCAGTTCTGTAGCAGCGTGATCAGTAATTAATTATTTATGCGGTCTGTTGGCAGAGCTGGTTGAGAGAATGAAGCAGCAACGTCAGCCGACTGGAGCAACAGAAAGTATCGGACCAGTCCTTGTTGAATGGGTATCACATTTTCTAGCTATAAAGCAAAGCTTATGCTTATACAATTGGTGAAATTAGCAAAATTTATCATAAGAAGTTACAAATGATGAAGTTGATCATTGAGCGTAGTTCACTGATTTGTCGATAGCTGAACCAAGCCCGTGAGATTGGTCAGTTTTATCAGTGGTATGACTGGCTTAAAGTTTGCTACTTGGTTTCATTAGGTCTGTGTCTAAGCCATATCGTTTCTGTAACTGATGTAAAATACTAGGCTAGGGCTATAATCAGCATGACCACTAACAGGGAAAACAGGGAAATGTCATGGAATTTTACAGCTGTCGGGGAAATGTCATCGATTTCAGTTATAGTCAGGGTACTGTCAGGGAAAAAATGTCATCAGTGAAAATTGCTCAAAAAACTTTCCTAAAAATGTATCACTCACTTAGTACTATATGGCAATTATTTTACATTGTTTATTGCTGAATGGTGCTTACTTATGTTCTAGTTTCTAATATATATATATATATCTGTGTTATATATTTTAATACATAGTACTTATTTATAGTGTTTGCAAAATGGTCAGGAGTGCCATGAGTCATCAAGAACTTGTCAGCAAAATTCATGGTGTCTGGAGAGTGGTCGTCATCTATGATTAAATGTGCAAATTATGTCGAATAAACTAATTTACAGAATGAGTTAGCGTGTGCATTGTGGCTGTGCAGATTCCGAAGCTGAACGATGTGTATGCATCGTACTGTGCCAACCAGGTGTTTGCTAAGTCCGTGCTGGATGTCAAAAAGCAACACGCTCAGCTTGGTGACTTCCTGGAACGTTGCCTTGAGTCACCATTTAGCCGTCATCTCGATCTCTGGAACTTCCTGGGTAACTGGTGACATTTTGTTGTACTTTTTAATAGAGCTGTCGAATCGTTAATTTTTTTAACGTGTCAGTGCATTGCGTTAATTTTTTTGGAAGTCATGCGTTAACGCATTAATAACGCATCATGAATATTGCTGATATTGTAGGTGGACTACATCGAGAGGGTGACTGAAATGACGACCAACAAATTGATGGCTTTGCAGAATAGTGACAATAGTGATTGAACAGCAACAAAACAATTTTTAATTACTCGAATGTTATTTGGTCGTCAAATAACCACAGTTTAATGAAATATTGGAACTCCTGCTTCACAGAATTTAGTAAGTTTACCTATGTGCATTAATTTTTTTAGCGTGTGTTAATTTTTTTAACACATGCTAATTATTTAACGTGTTAATGAGTTAATCCGCCAGTTCTACTTTTCACACAAGGCATTTAATGCAAGTTTGTTTTATTCTCTGTGCTTGTGGCTTAGTTTCCTGATAAGATAGTTGGTCACCGCTTCCAAGTCATCCACACCAATTCAGCCTGGCCAGCCTTCTGTGGTTAGAGAAGAAATGGCAAGTTCTGCATAGCAGCATGCCCTGTTAACAGGACTGTTGACATGCTGAACCAGTCGGTTAAAAGCGCTGGCTGATAATAAAGGCCAGCCATCTGGCTGACATGGGCTGTAGCAGTGTAGCTGTATTCGGCTCAAAGGAGATCAGCTCAGCGAGCAATGTTCTGCATACATAAAACTTTTTCTTCTTCATGTGAACTTAGAGACAGTTGTTTAGTAACTAATGGCGCTAATATGTACTTGCATAAAATGTATGTTTACTGATAAACTTGGTGTTTTTTCTAGTTTTTGTGGTGATGAATACATACTCATTGATATTTATGTACTAAGTCATATCTGCAGCTGATGTAAGACAGAGTGAGATAGACGAGACACTTAACATCATTGTAATAACTTGACTGCTGTTTTCCGGTGCTGTTGTTATAATGGCATATTCATTTCAGAAACATTCCAGTTGTGTTGTAGGCTTTGTGATGTATCAAATGTGTAAAATTGTTTGTGTAGTGTCAGTAGAAGTTAAAGGGCAAAAGTAAAGTTCGATACTTGCTATAGCACTTCTTACATGAGATGGACTTGTGGACAGAAGCGCTTTACAATCCCAGAAGTGGCAGCTGATTGGCATGAGCTAATGATACCGCAGCATACTATGCAGCCATCCATTGCCCGCGTTAGCAAACAACCACCGCCCCAATCAGCCGCACTTGACCTTCACCCAATAGCTCGTAAACTACTGCTCATTTCCCATCTCATGAAGGGTAGGAGACTGAGTCAGCCTGAGCACATAGCAGGTTAGCAACTTGCTCAAGGTTGCTTGCAAAAGACTGGCAGTGAGAATCAAACCGCAACCTGAAAGTTCTGAGTCGACACTAGACCACTTGCACATACACAGGCACATAGATGTGAACAACTTGCCCAGAGTTGTTACTTGGTACTGCATTGGCTGGGAATTGAACCGTGGACCTTTCGGTCCTGTATCCAACGCACTAACTGCTGAATCACCACGCCACGATTATCACTATGCTCTGATGTCTGATTGCAGATGTTCCTCGTAGTCGGCTTGTCAAGTATCCGCTGCTGCTGAAGACCATTCAGAAACATGTGAGTCTTCTCTTTGTTATTGATGCCCTTCTTTATTTATTTATTTTTCTGTTTTTTGGCTGGTTTGTTAGCGGGATTACACAAAAAGTTACAGGCCATTTGGCTGAAATTCTGCAGACTTTACCCAACTTACAGGTCATTAAATTTTGGTGGTGTTGCCACCTGACAAACACAACAAAAAAACTGACACTGCATTGATCTCTGCTAATGCTGTATTAGTTTATTGTCAGTATGTTTGTGCTGTGCTTTTGTGAGGCCTCTTTTAGTAATGAGAGCTTTTGTTATGTCATGATGTTATACATTATTGCTTGTGATAGATGTTTCAGTTACTAGGCTTAGGCAATGTGGAAACTAATTATGTTGTGTTTATTATCTCCGCCAAGTGAACGTAGTGAACATTGAGGGAGATTAAGAGGTTGGTCGTTCTGTCCATCGTTTTGTGTGTTGTTACGGTTATTGAGATCGACATCGAAATCGCGGTTTTTTAGCAATATCGAACCCTATCGAAACCGTGGTTTTAGGCTGTCTGTTGACGGTTTACAAACAGCTTTAATGTCTGGTGCCATGAACGTTAGGCCTAATAGTACGCAGCCGCAGTGATGAGCGGCCGCAGCGCGCGGTGACTCTTTTCGCCGGCTCCTCTCACGCTGCAGGTGTTATCAGCTGTGATCGCCGGCGGCGCTATACCCTGTGTGTGAGGGGGAGGGTTAGGCTTGAATGAATGGAGGAGTGTGGCTACTAGGAAGGCAGACGGCAGTCGCCGGAGAACTTGAGAGAATCGGTGTTTGCTAAATACATTCAAGCATTTAGTCTATCTTTATATGCCCTTAGGCTACTCTCTGTGCGGCAGTAATACTGAGTACTGAGTAGGCCCCGTAGATTTGTAGGAATGTAGGCCCTAAATGCAGACGCGAGTATAACTGAGTCAAACAAACAAGGTTGGCACAAATAATTTTATTTGATGCGATTTAACTTCGCTGCCGACGTGATGACATATCTATCCAGGTGCCTCTACCGTGATTCCCTGATGGCTGCCTTCAGCATAACAGCTGAGTGTGGCGCATGATGGGGGTTGCAGTACGACATTCACTGGCATCAACCGACGTCGTGATCAATCAAGCGAGCGCGTACATCAGACGTCAAGAACGTTGTTAGATAAGCACCAATTTGATCCAAATCATGGAATCAAACTTCAGAATTAATGTACAATTAATGGTGTAATACTTCTTCCTCACTAGCACATCTAACGCATTCGAGGTTAATATAGTTTAACATAAATTATGATATGTATTTACTTACTTACTTGGGGCCGAATTTATTTGGGTCGATGTTTATCTGCGGCTGTCACGAATTTTAGTTCGCCCTTTCCTCGATGTTGTACTTTCAGTTGTTGACGGCATAGATTATGAATTATATTTTTCATTTTTCACTAATCACATGCGTTTAAACTCCCATTTTTCAAAATTTTTCTTTGTTTTCCAAGTGCAAAGGTGTGCTGTTAGTTTGTTTTGGCAGAGATTGAATTGGTTTTCAGCTGCGACGTCTGGAATTCACGGCACTGGCAGAAAATCGAAACCGACCAAAACTGCGGTTTTTTTCTTCAAACCGAACCAAAACCGACCGACTTTGGCCAGTAGGAAACCGTAACAACACTATGATGACTCTTCATCATCTGCACGTGTGAAACACAATCAGCAGGAACAGTGGCGCCCTTCTGTGAAAACTTCTACATTTTATACCCCATTTACACGATGAAGCTGGCTCGACGAGCTGGCTCATCCAGCTAACATTATGTTAGCTGGACGAACCAACATCAAGCAAACATCCAGCAAATGCATTCAAAATACACGTGCACGACGTGTGCTTTAATTGCTTGATGTTTGCTCGACGTTAGCTAGATGTTTGCTTGATTATTGCTTGATCGTGTAAATGGGGTATTACAGTATTAATGTTTACATCACTTCACTTGGCGGAGATATGCATTCTCACGAGCGTCTTTGTTGAATTGTAACACCAATATCTATGAGCTGTCAAACTCAAACTGTATTGTACAGTATACTGCCCATTTAATGTAAAACAGTGAAAATTTGTGAAAAAATTTTGGCATTGTCACTTGCAATCTATGATGAGTGCTTTCACTGATTGGCAGTTAACGACAATGCTCAGAAATTTGTTTATGCTTATGTATATGTATATGCTGCGTCTTCTTTAAACTTAGATTTTTGTGTACATGAACTGTAGCACAAGTTTATTTTCTTAAAAGCTTTGTTTTTCGTTTTTAGCACATTTTAGTGCCTGGCTGGATTCATAGTGGCAAAAATCCAACAGAGCCCATTTATATAACTAGGAAAGTGGTTTAGCAATGGTTGAAGCATGATATATTGGTTACTGCAGACACCAGTTGGTCATGCGGATATTGGGTTGATTGACGAGGCACTGGCCATGCTTGATGGCGTTATTAAACATGTTGACACGAGAACTGGTGAAGCCAAGTGTGCCTTTGTCAAGCATAAACTGCGCTACGCTCACGATGATCAGGTATTAGCTGTTGGTGCACCAGTTTGATTTTTTGCTGCTGATATTCGTTGTCAATAGCAGTGGCTGATGTTGATTGCTGGGAAAGACTAAACTATCAAATGACTTGCAGTGTGTCAACACAGAGGCAAGTAAATATTTTTCCGCCTCATTTGACACACTGTTTCTGTGTTATTTTTGCTCCTTTACGCCTGTTTAAGTTTAGTGGCTAGTTCACGAGTACTGCATCTGTTTTTTAAAAATTACATTTTGCATAGTTTTATTTTCTAAAGCTACACGTAATGAAATTAACTGTCTTATAATAGTATTGTAGTTAAGGCCAAATTGTTAACCAAAATCTTTATTCACCACAAGTTGTGGAAAGCGGATTGTTAATTGTTAACAGTTTTTAATTAATAATTATTACGGTGTGTTGTTAACGCCGTACGATGCGGTGTTATGCAGAGATGTTGTGCAATAGAAGAGTCTAACATTATTCTATGTGATGGTCAGCTGAGAAACAGCCGTGGCACGGTCAGTCAACTTAACTTGTCATAACTGGATAGTTTATCTTATAGCTGGGTCAACTCCTCGGCTAAGTGAGTCTAATAAAGCTTGTCTTGATTCCATACATCTGTAAGTACATTTGTCCATACCATAGACCTCTTAAAGGTCCATGGACACCAAAATTAGCGTATATATTTTATTCTTTTTCCCAAAATTGCATAATGTTCTGATAATTTTGACAGTAATATAAGCGCCCAGCGTTTTGTCAACATGAAGAAATTTACCTTTGAAATTAACGATCTATGAAAATCATGTAGAAAAACACGCCAACATATTGGCATGTAGGCACCCCTGGTGACATCAACACACTAGCCAATAAACATCATGAATATTAATGGCTTAACCTAGACTGATGACGTTACCGGCTAGACCATTAATATTCATGATGTCTCTAGGCTAGGCTCATGACATCACCGGGGCAACTGGTAAGTTAGAATTTTTCGCTTAACGTAACGTAATCCTGCATTTAGTTTGAAATTGAACATTAATTTCATATAATCAACATATTATATATGCGAGGTTTGATATCTAATTTAAATCTACATAAATTGCGTGAGTGAGTTTGACCATGGCCATGGACCTTTAAAATAAGGACTGACGGCGGCCATGCTCGGGTCCGTGAACTTGGGTCCATTGGTATTTTTAGTATTTTTACTATAACTTTGTCAAACATGGTCCGTTTGCTACAAAATTTGGTTCACATAGTGTAACAGACAACATGAACAAATGCTGCAAATTTGGTTACTGTGTGATTTCTACTTTCTCGCATGTGTCTAACATTATTCTATGTGATGGTCAGCTGAGAAACAGCCGTGGCACGGTCAGTCAACTTAACTTGTCATAACTGGATAGTTTATCTTATAGCTGGGTCAACTCCTCGGCTAAGTGAGTCTAATAAAGCTTGTCTTGATTCCATACATCTGTAAGTACATTTGTCCATACCATAGACCTCTTAAAGGTCCATGGACACCAAAATTAGCGTATATATTTTATTCTTTTTCCCAAAATTGCATAATGTTCTGATAATTTTGACAGTAATATAAGCGCCCAGCGTTTTGTCAACATGAAGAAATTTACCTTTGAAATTAACGATCTATGAAAATCATGTAGAAAAACACGCCAACATATAATGTGGCTAAACTGTACACTGGTACGGACCAAACGGACTACGTTTGACAAAGTTATAGTAGAAAAGTAAAAAAACGACATACGGTTTAGCCACAATATATTCATTCACACACGAAAAAGTAGAAATCGTACAGTAACCAAATTTGCAGCATTTGTTCATGTTGTCTGTTACACTATGTGAACCAAATTTTGTAGCAAACGGACCATGTTTGACAAAGTTACAGTAAAAAAATGAAAAATACCGATGGGCCCAAGTTTGCGGACCCGAGAACAGCTGTAAGAGGTCTATGGTCCGTACATGTGTTTGTCCATTTGTCCATTAACAGAAATTTTTTTATTTGAATGAAATTTATATGTAGATAACATCTCAAAACCTTGTTTTATTCAAAATCATACCCAGACATTCGCATCTGAATTTGCAGTTGGTACTCAACCTTGAAGTAGCTTAGCTGTTCAGACAAATCTGATTAACTGTGTCATCAGTTACTGATTTGTTGATTGTTTGATTGGTAATTATTATTATCAGCAGCAGTATTACTTTTATTACAAGACTTTGTGATGAAACATAAGGTAAAGGTGCCATACCCCAACTGGGGTGTAGGCGGGGCGCTCATCTCCCTTCCTTAGGTCTTTGAGCCCGTAGGTGGATAAACCACTTAAGTCTGTGACGCATGGCCAGTGCAATGCCAGACCTACGGTTACCTTCCCAGCTGCTGAGCATCGCCGCCTTTTGACCGGTATCAAATTATACTGCTTAGTGACAGACGCACATGTGTGTGAACAACTTGCCTAAGGTCGTTACCCGGCAGTGTGGAGTCGAACCTGCGCCCCTGAGTGACCTTAGGATTACAAGTCCGGCATGTTACCGTTAGACTACCGAGCCACAGGCACCAGCATTTCTTTGTTGTTGGCAGTTACATGCCATGTGTGGCTTTGCAGCTGTTGCATTTATGTTCCAATGGTCGTGCGTTCGATTCCCGGTCCGGACACTATCAAGTGGTTACTACTTGGATGGGTGACTGTCTGCGGACAAGTAAACCACCTTGGTATATAACCAGTGCCAAGGTCAACTCAGCCTTCCATCCCTCCGGAGTAGGTAAATCGAGTACCGCCTGTCTGGCTTGGGTTAAGTCGGGGCACATTCACCTGTGTCCGGTGGCAGCTAACACTGTGTGATCTCATATGGCAGGTGACCCTCCGTCGCTGTGTGAAGCGCTTCTTATTAAGAGCTATACACCATGTTTGTTGTGGTTGCAGTGTTTAATGATCATCTCGGGGTTATGTTTTTTTGTGGTTGCAGAAGCTTTACGTTTGCCTGTTTGAGAAAGCGTTGGTGTTGACTCGCCCGATGGCTCGAGATGGCACGATGCTGTACCAGGTCTACAGTGATCCGCTGCTGCTTTATGATCTTAGCGTTGAAGAACTTACCGATGGCTGTGTCCAGACCGGCTCATTCAAGAGAGTCTTTACACCAACTCAGCCCGGTATGCTGAACTTAAGATTGATGTTAACTATCATTTTGTTATATGATGAACTAAGACACAACACGTACAAGTCGTACAATAACACAAACGAACCAGCCAACCAGAGAACTTTCTAACTTTTGATTTTTGTGCTACGAGGGGTGGGCAAAAAGTTTTGAGCTTTGATTTTGTGAAAGCCCTAACAAATACGTTTGTGAAGTTTTTGCGCGAAAGCAGCTACTGCTTTCACCGCGTCCGTCTGTCTGTCAGTCTCACACTGGTGGATCAGTCAAAAACGGTGCAAGCTAGAATTACCAAATTTTCATCTTCAGCTGCCTGGAAGACTCTAGTTTCAGGAACCGTAAAGCTTTTTCATAAATTCGAAAGGGGTCACCCTGAACAAAAGCACTAAATGAGAGGGGGGTGGGAAGATTTCGCGATTTTTAGTGAATAAGTCGCTGTATCTCAGTAACGGTGCGAGATAGGGCCTAGGTTACTATTAATCACTAATAGGAAATCGTACACTGGCTCTGGATTGACACCGAATTCAATGACCTTGGATGACCTTGAACACCAAAATAGGGGGTTTTATGGTTTTCTTGACGATTTCAGGCTGCGACACAAGTCTAAATATCATTCACCAAGTGGCGCCACACCACACATTATGCATACATATACATGGCACTAAATAAAATGTCGAACTTGATCGATTTCAATCATCTGCAAACTGTTTTATTATCTGTAACCTACTCTAGAATTAAAGCTTTTCCTCAATCGCCAGTATTACGACGACAAAATTATAAATGTTAAGACACCCAAATTTTGGTCGTAGGTGAAACAAGTAATCGCGCGTAAAAAATGGTTTCAGAATGGCACAGACATGCTGCTTATCACAACAAGCACTGCCGACGATCTTCTTAGAAATGTCAACATCACTGACCTTGAATGACCTTTAACCCCTAAAATAGCAGGTTTTAATGAATATTTTTCACAATTTTGCACTGCGACACGCATTGCATTTCAAGAGTGAATTGCACCAAAATGGCTGGAGATGGACCAAAACAACCTGCGTATTAAATTTTCAGCATGGAATGTGGATTTTAGCAGTCCAAGCCCGAACCCTCTAGATTGAAGCAGGCCTCCGCACGTGGGTGTCAAACAGGGGTACCTCTGTAAAAGTGGTTGTTTATCCTCTGTTGGCTTGTCTAGCGTGTAAATGGTTGCAGATAGGCACAGTCATGCTGCTTATCATAACAACCTCTGACGACGAGCTTCTTACGAATGGCAACATCGATGACCTTGAATAACCTTGAACCCTAAAAGTATTGATTTTAAGTGATTTTTTGGCGATTTTTGGCTGCAAAAGAGTGAATTGCAACGAAATGGATGGAGATAGATTAAGATTGCCTGGAAACAGGAACTGCTATAGGCTTTCGCGTATCTCGTGAGCATTAGCTCAAATTTCTTGTTTATTTCCATATCAGAATATGCGAGAGTCTAAATTTGTGCCAGTCACAAATAAGAGCATTTGAGTCAATAACGACTTCATGCAAATACGACGGGCAGTCCAAAAGTTTTGAGCATCATTATATTAGACTAAAACTTTTTATTGTCTATTTTTCAGTAGAAGGTATCTTCTTTGCAGATTTGTGTGAGCAGGTTGTGGAAATGACGTCATTATAATTTATGACGTCATACAGCATTAAGCCAAAATGATTAGGTGCGCTAATGCAAGCAGCATTTAAATCAGGCTGGTTGTTAAATGAAACTTTTTTAGTCTGTAGCTGGATTTACCAAACTGGGGCTTTGTGGCATCTAATTTTATGAAAGCCTCAACAAATACTTTTAGGAATTTCTCATTTCCGTCTGTGAATATATGATAGCCTAATCTGTGGTAGCTGCAAATTTGGGCATTTCAGCCAATTACAATGTTGTGTCAATATTTGATGGTATCAGAAAAATTTTATTAAAAATTTAACTGTTAATTATGTCAGTTGTGTTGATAAAGAACTATTCATGATATTCAACCTGTTACATGAGGCCTCTGATGTGCAAAGGGCTGGGAACAAGCCCCGTGCACTTTTCCCAAAATTTGGCACTGCAGTCCAGTCCTGCATCTACTGTTACCCAGCCGGCTGTTCATGAGTATATTTTCGTGCACCAGGACCACTCTGCAAAAAAATAATGACCAGACCCCCAAGGACTATCATCTGTTTTGAAGTTTAAAATCTGATCATTGTGGTATCCGCTATGCACGATGATGAATGACTTGAGACGTTTTTGTTGAGGCTTCAAATCGTTTCCATTCAATGCCATGTGGCGTCATAAATTACAGTGATCATAGGAGTCTGTAAAGGATGCACTTTTCACTGATATACAATATAAATTGTGAAAAAATTGTAGTCTAATATGTTCAGGCTCAAAACTTTTTGCCCGCACCTCGTACTAGCTTTGCTGCTAAGAGTTAAGCGAGCTCTCAGAAGAAGAACATTTATTGAAAGTGCTACAGTAGAAATCTTTTACAGACTGGATGCCTTTCCTGTTGTCTGTTTTAAGCTGCTGTGTCTTTGTGATGTTGTGTACCAAAATTAATCAAAATCGGCCAGTGTTTCACAGAGTTATGAAAAAAATTAAAAGTGGCCCATTTTTTAGACATGGTGTATATGGCCATCTGCCTAGCTATTCATTGCACTGTTCAATCTTGACGTTTGGAATTGAAAACTGGCACATCATTGCTGTTTCCGTGTGGAGTATTTGCACCAATTTTTAACCAAACGTACTTAAGTAACGGTGAGGCTAATGGTACGTTTGTCATCTGTTGTCGTCATTGTCTGTCACAAATGTATTGTGGCTAAATGGTGCAAGAATGGATCTAGGTTGATATTGATCATTAATAGGAAGTCGCATATTGGCTTTCGAATGACATGAAAATCATTGACCTTGATGACCTTGAAGGGTTATAACACACTATATGGTATGCCAGTCATGTGGTATTGTGGCTAAGCGGGAAGTCATAGAGGGTCAGTGATGGTACTATTAGATAGGGGACTGGCGACTTCCTATAGGCTGTCAGTAGTAGCAACCATGTCTCCATCTGCAGCAGTTTGGCTGCAATTTTCAGTGGAAAGTTTCAAGCTGTAAGTGGTGGCCATTTCTCGGAAATGGTGAAAGATAGGGCTTACAGTATGTTGCTATTGATCACTTAATAGGAAATCGCCTTTTCAGATGATATGAAAATCATTGATCTTGGATGACATTGAAGGTCACTGACAACCAGTACCGTTGGCTATCCTAGTGACAGCTGGGCTTCTTGTGATTTTTTAACACTTTATTTAACACTTTGTCAGGTTGCAAGCCTTTACATGATGTGGCCTGTTACATCAGTTGCATTTAGTAAGTTTTATAAGCACCGATCAATGAAATGTTGTGATGTGTGCAGCACACAGTGCGTTCCGAGTGTCATCGGTGAATGACTCGGGTCGCAGTCACATTCTGCAGGCAAACGATGAGCTTGACAAGCGGCACTGGCTGCAATGCATTGACGAAGCATTGAGTCGTGAGGTTCTACCAATCACCAAAGCCAAGCAGCTTCTCCGTCACTCCAGCGATGCATCGGCTTCATCATCTGGCACTAAACTTTCTTCAGAGTTCCAGTCTCCAACCAGCTCAACGAAGGAGTGCTCCTTTACCTTGGGATCTGAAGAAAATGTCGATGAGCCTTGTGCTGCCATTGGCCGAGCTGAAACTCTTCCTTCATTGGCACCGTCGATTGCATCAAGCTCGCTTCAAGTTTCCAAACGTATATTTGACGAGCTCTAGGTGGTACTGTTTGGCATTTTGAACTTTGTGTTAACGTATAGTTGCTTTTAAATGTTTTGTATTCATGGCATTGTGATTTGAAACTGTTTTTGTTTTCGTCAGGTTTGTACAGAGTCTGGTCAGTCCAGGCAAGTTCTGGGAAAATGTACCGGA
>Ga0209671_1002553_pt1 | contig 16791 bp, 9 predicted proteins | sample WorMetHERISLAND2_2_FD_187401 | JGI IMG/M metagenome (GOLD analysis project Ga0209671, IMG submission 187401) | Marine gutless worms symbiont microbial communities from Max Planck institute for Marine Microbiology, Germany - Olavius geniculatus... | ecosystem: Host-associated > Annelida >...
CGTTACTGAGATACAGCGACTTATTGGCCAAAAATCGCAAATTTTGCCCACCCCCTCTCATTTAGCGCCCTCGTTCGGGGTGACCCCCTTCGAATTTATGGAAAAGCTTTACGGTTCCTGAAACTAGAGTCTTCCAGGCAGCCGACAGTGAAGATTTGGTGATTCTAGCTTGCGCCGTTTTTGACTGATTCACTTGTGTGACGGACGGACGGACAGACAGACGGACAGAATTGCGATGGCTAAGACGCGCTGAAAGCAGTAGCTGCTTTCGCGCGTAAAAATGAAAATAAAATGTTTCAGTCGTTTTTTTTCCAGTTTTTAGTCAGCCATCTAGACTATACTTGCACCACATTATAGCTGCACACACTAACGATATTACTGTTATTTTTGCAGAATTGATTGGTTCGACCAAGCGATTGAACGTCAACTTTCAGGATGCTTCTGGGTGAGTAAAATAAAATGTCCTTCATTTTGCTTTCACATCGATTTCATCTTAGCTAATTCGAGTGAATTTCTCCACTGCTCGTATGTTTAACGCGAGTCGACCGATGACGGCGAAAATAGTAGGCCTATACGTCAGTGAATACTGCATTTCTCAGTAGGCCTATTGGCTTTATTATTACAGCCAGTGCATGTGGTGTGAAGACGTGATGTGGGAGGAGTAGACTGGAGTCTAGGGAAGTGTGAGCTCCGGGTCCGTGTGAGCTGGGCGTTGTTAATGACCACCAGATACAGCAGCCGCTGACCGCGTGTCCTGCAAGTCTGTGTCTGTCTGTCTGTCTAGATGCTGATGACAGATGGTCAGGCCAGCCAGATGACCAATAACTGACCAATACTGACCGCAGGCTCGTGTCTTCTTCAGTACGCATGCACGCGTGGCAGCGGACAGAAAGCGGTGCTGAGTAGGCCTAAGTGGGAGTTGCGTATTTGAAGCGTGAGGCGCCAAATGAGAATGAGTATATTATGACTAACGGTCAACGCACTCAGTTCCTCTTTCTGCGATTGCTTCTTTGATCCCGCTGCCAAAGCCGGCCGTTAGGAAGTACAGCTACTCCTGAAGGTCCGGTGCTCGCTGTAGCACTGCTTACACAAGTCAGACTCGAGATCTGAAGCGCCTTCATGGCAATCTGGGAAGTGGCAGCTGATTGGCATGAGCTAATAATACCGCGGTGCATTCCGGCCATCCATTCATTGCCCCCCGCGTTAGTGAACAGTTAGACCTTCGGTGCAGCCAGCAGACATACCACCGCCGGGACTGTCCCTATCAGCAGCCCGCGCTATAGCACCGCCTTTTATGGCAGTGTATCCTTTAAGCGCACTTATTTGCCGGTCCGCTGGGTTAGGAGACAGAGTCCAAAGATTTTTCATTCCTGAGTAACGAACAGGAATGTGGCATAGTTCCGTGATTTGACGCTGTCAGTTTGGCGACACAGATCATGACAGATGGCATTGGCATCCAGCGTGTAAGAACTGTTGCTGCAACAAGTCCCAAAAGTTTACATTAGGGGACTTAGTCTAAATCTGTAGTGACTTGAAAGAAATAGAATATTAAACAAACTAGGCATTACTTTGTAATAGTTCCGCACTACAGAGTGCTTGGTTACCTTCTGTTTCATGTGGTGAGTTATGTAGTGTTTACACGTGGCGCCGCGGCGACGATCGCCTCGTGTAGACACTACATTACGTTCAGGCGCGGAGCTGACAGTACAAAATGACAGACGGGTTGTAATTCATACTGTATTGTATGCATGCACTACCTGCTAAAGTATGATATGAGCCTTTGTGTAATAAAGGTGTTTGATTGAGTGGCAGTAAACAGTATCAGACAGCGAGCCCTCTTGACGCCACTGTGTACTGCCGTATAGGCCTAGTTGGCGACGCTCTGCTCTTATTATTGCTTTGTGCGACCAAGTACTGTCACTGGATGACAGTGAAATGTATTCAGAGCTTATTCTAAGAATTTTTTTAGAGATTCGGGTGCTCACCGTAGCGCAGAAGGGACACGTTTAAACGTAGTAGCCATCGAGTGTCTTGCAGTGGGAAGCGAGAATGGCGCCGAGAATGAGATGAAAACACGGCGATGGGAAAAGGGGGAGAGGGAACCCATGATGCAACTAGGGGATCTGGGTGAGTGAGGAGCGTTGTAAGACTCCCGCCCCAGCAAGATACAGGGCGGTGCTAGTGTATCGACTGACGTACATGTATTGTTGAAAGATTACACTCTTGTTTAAAAAGACATGATAGATCATCAAAAATAAATTTTTTATCTCCAAACGTGTTTTTTTCAAGCTGAAAACCGGCCACAAACTGAGTTTGGTGCATTTTGAGCTCGAAAGAATACATCTTGCAATAAGAAATTTTTTCTAACGACATGCCGTATATCTTTTGTGAACAACAGTGTATGTAATGTTTTAATAATGCACACAGTCGTGATCGAAAATTGTGTAATAATGTTGGAAATCTTCCGAGGTCCCCTTGCCCTGTTTGCGGAGATTTACACGTAATTCACAGGTTACACGCCCAAACGCCACGGCGGTCGGCTGTAGCCGTTTTGTGTTACTAAAAAAACGTCAATATCACACAACATTGTTTTTATCATGTGCGGCGGTGAAAAACTCTTCAAGCGAAAAAGTTATAACCAATAAAACCGGCACAATCTCCATAATAATCATCAAAACACGTCTTCTAACGTCCAAACCGAAACACTAGCCGGAAGAGAAGGGAAAAGTGTCAATTACTACACGACACCCTTCCAAGTGTGTCGACACGTCCGAAAAAAAACTTAACTAATTCTAACAATAATACACGCTGAAACTGCATGTGATATTATTGCAGCCGGTGGTCGTTATATTATTTTATATAGACTAATGCTGCTGCTGCTGATGATGATGATGATGGTAACATTTGTTGATGATGCGGGTGATTTGTTGGGCACTGATGTAATAATTGCCAACGTCCCAGTGTTTCTGTGAATGCTCGTTGATGCAGTGCATCGTTCTAATGCAGTGCGTCTCTGCCGCCGCTTATCATAGTTCGTCTCATTTCCGTTTGTTCTCTTGCGCGTTCAAGCGTGCCGCTGCCACCCATGCAGTCTCTCGTGCTTCCTGGCGCACGCTCAGCTCTCCCCCTTCTCTGTCTCTCTCTTCCAGGCTTCCTGTGTGGCGGCAGTCGTTCTCCGTTGTAATGCAATCGTCGGCAGCGGTGGCGTACAGCCGGCCCACCCCAGTCTGTCTCAGCTGCCAACGCATTTCGGTGTAATTTGAGAAGCAAAAATGCTTCTGGTAGCAGCAAATTTTTGCTACTGTGCGTTAGTGCACAAAAAGTACGTGCAGAAATCGTAGGAAATGTTTTGCCAGTTGTTATAATGGATAATTACGATAAGCAGTTGATTTCAGAAGCCGTGGTGGCAAGAAATACCGGGGCAAAGTGATATACTTTTGCTGCGGTTGTGCCGCGAATGCTGCGACAGTTTTTCTTCGAGTACTAAGCCCACTGGTGCATCTTTCCCGTTCGGCCCACTGCTCCTGCATGGAGTCGGCGTGTGTGTGGCTGATGGTTTACATTTCGGTAGCATTCTCTTGCTACGCCATTCATTGTTTAGCAGCGTCCTGTCCTGTCTGCGGTGTTTAGCCAGCCGCTGTATACTTTTTTTACCGCGGCCGCCGCTTCTGCCGCTGCTGTTGCATGGTCCAACACTTCCAGATGTCAAACACGTGGAGCCATGGTATACCTGGCATGGAAGCCTGCCTAGCTGCCTCGTGGTCTGTATGGGTCACTGATTAGTGGCCAGTATATTCAGCACAGGCCTTCCGGCAACTGAATGGAATTGAACGGAATGAACTGTGCTAATGGCTGGATTATATGGCATGGTTTTTTCTGGATTTGGTGTGTGGAAGCGAAGACAATATGCTGCTTTTCTAGCCTGGTCTATTCTAACAGCGTTATATATGTTTTTTGTCCGTTATCACAATACATTCTAAGCTTATACATGTACGTTTTCATATTGCCGGCGACACAAGCCAGTTAAAGCCACTGAATGTTTGCAGCTAACCTGCTATAGCAATTGCGGCTTATCGTAACCGTAGAGCGGCTGTTGCAACCTGGATCGATCTATTTGGCTGACCTGTATTATATAGCCGCCTCGTCGCCGCCTCTTTCTGTGTACTGGGCAGATTTTGTTTCTAGGTGAAGTGGCACTTGCGGCTGTGTTGCTTATCCAGGATATGAACGAGCTGCGTTTAGTTGTATGTACTGTAATGTTGTATGTGTGCTCCTAGCGTGTGGTCGTTATTCATCGCTAGACACGTTATCCTGGAACGCCCATGTAAGTCAGCTATATCAGCCGTCGTTCAGGGTCGTTCGCTGCGTAGATGTGAAAATCGGCATTGAGCTGTTATGAGTGGGGTGACTGAATTTGCAGGACCTGGAATTTGAAGGACTGGATTTTGGCGGACCAAATCGCGAGGGTGGATTTTGACGGACCGTGAATGTGATAGGCCAAATTAGGATGAGGCCGAATTATAATTGCAAAACTTTTCGATCTGTGCATGTAACACAAACGGCAATTATTGTCAAACATAAATGAACAAGGAAATGGTTGTCTCACGAAACATGTGCGATGTATCAAATGTAAGCATAATAGAATAGCGCCGAATTTGACATAGGCCTATTGTCTAAATGCAATGAGTGAGTGAGTGAGTAGTTTCTTAACGGCACATCAGCACAAAATAGGCCATTCAATGCCACACATGGTTAAAATTAGTTAGAAGCAGTTGATATATGTATTAAAAGCAAAGTTAAAATACTTGTTAAGATCAAGGCTATTAAGCTAATGTCAAAACAACATTATATTCGATTGTAAAAGCCGATATCTTTAACATAAGCGGTGATGTTGTGAGATGCAACATTTTCAAAAACGTCCTTGAGTGTGTCCACTCCAAAATATCTCTGACGTGCTGCACTGTAACGGGTGCAGTCTACCAAAAATGCTTAATGCAATGAACAACAACAGTAACAGAGCAGCCTAATTAAGTCGGCTACTTGTTCCTACATATCAGTTAAATAGTCGAAGAACTATGTCAATTCTGCTGCGACATACTGGACATGGCAACGAGCCTGTCTGTGCACGAAGTGCAGAATCTTGCATGTCCACAAGGAACTAATGCGACTGGTGGCCTCTCACTTTCCTGGCCCGTCATCATGCAGGTCCATTTATAAATTTGGTCCGTCAAAATCCAGTCCTTCAAAATCCAGTCCTGCAAATCCAGCGCCCCCTCTACTTCAAATGTGAGCGGCTATAAACGTTTGGCAATGATGATTTTCCCTAGAATCAACTGACCAAATTTAGTGCAACTGATATAATGAAAACAAATAAAGGCGGCGTCACAAAAGTAAACGTTAAGACGCAAATAATCTGCGAGCGAAGCGAACAGAAATTTTTTGTACCCCACGTTTTGTCCAGTTTTTTCTGGAACTCTTTTGGGGGTCAAAGCCGACCCCCCAGACAAGTTCAAGTGGAAAGGTCGTCCTCATGCAATGGCCCCTCAACCCCCAACCCCCCGGCAAATCGAACACTGTATGAAACTGAATAGAATGACTTCGCGTGTGAACAGATTTATCGTCTAACAGAAGGCGGTATTTGTCGAAAGTTCTGAGGTTTAACAAATGTCACTCTTTCATAAGTCTTAAAACAGAAAAAACGGTGTGAGCCGATTAGATTTAACGGATATACTATACTATATGTGAGTGATATCAAACTCTAAAACTTGTGTTATATGTAAAGCTATCTTATAATATTATTCACATGCTTGATATGCTAAATGATCAATATGATTGCATTTGAGTAAAGAAATATAATGTTGCATGCTATTGCTGCATTACTAAACAGCGTAGTGCGTATGACACTGAAATTAACATTTAAAGAACCAATAAAACAGATAAGGACGGAAAATCCGGCAAACAGTCTAGCAGTCCGCAAAGACAGTTCCGCGTGTGTGTTCTACGGAAGTATATCCTGAGGAAACGCTCCATAAACACGGACAGGTTCAATTATGCTGCTGTCTACTCTGCGACAGTATTGTGCAGTTTGCACAAATATCACTGGCGCTGCAACACATTGGCAGTGGTCGGACAAAACAAACGGCATCATTAAGGCATAAGCAAGCAAAATGACCAAGCGCAGAGAAAGCCATTACGAGCAGCCGACTTGACCCGAACGTGACAACTATTCGTGTCACTAAACGAAGCTACTAGGCATTCTCCAAGAGCAACATAAGTTTATGCCTTTTCGCGCCATCTGCACCATTACCAGTGAAGTTGTGCATACTAAATGGACCAATGCCGACCAGACGTTTTCGCAAATCTGCTGTATGGTTGATCAAGACTTAACACCCATAAATGAAGCATTACATAGTGAAGGAGCGTCGAATTAAACACATGAATCACTTTGCGATGAATTGGACGATATTGGAACAGCGCGAATAAACACAATCTTGACGAATCTTAGAAGCTATTCACTCAGATGTTATATATACGACATCCTGCAGTAGGAGAAGTAATCCAACACGAACTGCTCGGAATTAATATGGATCGGTGTTCGGTCCAGTCAGCCAGCCTCGCATAAAAACATTCTTCACAAGATTCGAGTCTGGCCTAAGGAACGAGAAGTGCATACGCTGTGCGATGTGTCTGCGACATGAACAAAAAACCGTTTCGTCCCAAGAATATACTAATAAATTTAATAATGACAATAAAGGTCGCTGTTTTCGACCATCCCATTTTCGCTTGACGTCTATTCTCCAGAAAACTCTAGCAAATGTCCGCAACCAGCGTACGGTAATATTTATATTGTTTATAGGCCTAGACTATTTTCTGCTGATAATAATGTGGGTTTATCACGTTTGGAATTTTTATGGTAATCTCCAAAACATGCATCGTGTAACAAAGTGCATCATGATCGTTTAGCGTCAATGAAAGTCGCTGATTAAGCTTACTGTATAGGCCTATCAGTTAAAAACGTGCACTATACAATTTTCTACGACTGATTAATAGCAATTTTGGTCTTATCTGGTCCTATAATGTACGCTTTTGCTTTAAGCAGTCATTTCACTCATATTTTATAAAAAAAAAATTCGACGACGTTTCTATTAAACTAAATTGCTGACGTTGAAACTACAAAAACCAAAAGGGTTCAATCACTCCGATGTGCAATAGTTTACAACTTAAAGTAGCTGAACCTATATGCTGACAAATCATGAGGGCAACAAACATACGGAAGAACAGACGTATGTGTTCGCAGTTTCCCACATTTGATTTTCTCTAACTATAGCTTCAAGTGTCCACGACAGTCCTGGTTTACAGGTGGAAGATCTGCATTATGTATGCCGTACTGACAAAACCATGCAGTGCTTAGGCCTAACCGTTCCGTTGTTGTACGATCATTTGATCCGGCTGACCGAGCAGCATTGGAGGGCATTAAGAGAAAAGAGCGGTTCCAGAGGTAGCATTACAGCACGTTGAAGACATTACATGTTTAGTTGCCCACGCACGAAAAAACAGCTGCAAAAATGCGGTCGATTCGGATCAAGAAGGAGCGTTGACACCCAGTTGTTGGCGGTTTGTCTTCAGTAGCGAGTTCTAGCATTATGGCAGTTTTACGTTTCATCAAGGACTGGAGTGTATTGTGCGAGCAGCGGGTATAACGAGGCATAATAAACTCTGACCGTGATGAAACGTGCTTATTTCATGGCCGTGTTCGACGGCGTGTTGTGCGTGGACGTGAGCGTGATAAAGAGATAGGAGATGCGTTACTTGACAGAAGTGAGATTATGGGGGTTGTAACACTCTAATCAGTGTGGTGTGAGATAGGAGGACAAAGGTGAAATAAGGAAGATTATTACTCCCCCAGTTATTTGTGTGGTTGTTTGTCGTTCGCATTTGTAACTAGAAATACGTTCTGTGGAACGAGGTATCTGTCCCATTGCCAGTTGCCACGTTATATAGGCAAGCAGCTGCGTTTCAGCGTTTGACGCTCTTGTTGTCACTGTGACGTCACGCCACTGCGCGCACACGCAGACAGAACGATAGACTAAAATTCAGACATGTCTGGACGTGTCTTTCTACCATGGGCATTGGCATTCACTGCAATATACGTGGTGTCGGCACCGACTGATGTTCTACATTGTTTCGGCTTATGACTTCTGTCTTTGTATTTTTATTTCAAGTATTTAGAATGGCTAGTCTTGTAAGGTCCAGTCTGGAATTCAACACGCGATAATATCACCCCAAAACCATTTTTGCCGTTTTCGAGTTTTGACTCATATCGCGTTTACATAGCTTTGTAGACTGTTAAAGTTTTTTTGCTCTGATTTCTGCTGTTTTAGTCAATTTTTGTCAAAATTTTTGAGTTTTAATGTCATGACAATAAATTTATTCACTGTTTTCAGAATACTTTTGAGCCGGTAAAGGAAGTTGGTGCAAGAAAAAAATTATATGTGATGTAACAATGTCTGATACATTTTAATACATGTATGTACTGCAGCCAATTTTGTCTTTGAATAAAAACGGTTGGTTGCCATGACAACAGGAATTTTTAGGGAAAAAATTTACATGACACTATTGCATAGCCCGGGCCTAAAATACGGGGTATAGGTGAAAACAGCGTGCAATTATCTTTTGCGGCAGCCGAGTAAGTCATTTTTGTCCCAAAATTCGTTGCCATGGCAACGGGGGTCGACAGGGAAAAAATTTAAATAACACTATCAAACAGCGCCGGCCCGAAAATAAAGAAGTAAATGCAAACAGAAAGCAATTATTTTTCACGGGGGCCGAGTTGTAGTCAATTTTGTCCCAAAAATTCGTTGCCATGGCAACAGGGGTCGGCAGGCGAAAAATTTAAATGACATCATCGGATAGCTCTGGCCCGAAAATAGGGGTGTAGTTGAAAACAGCGCGCAATTATTTTTTACGAAGGCCGAGTTATAGTCAATTTTGTTCAAAAATTCATTGCCATGGCAACAGTGGTAGGCAGGGGAGAAATTTAAATGTCACCATCGGATAGCCCAGGCTCGAAAAATAGGGGGAGGGGGTAGGTGCAAACAGCGCGCAATTATGTTTTACGGGGACCGAGTTATACCGCTTTGAAATCCCCATTGGCTGTAATGCAAAATTTTGCAACTTTTGAATGGTTGCTATGGCAACAGGGATCGTTAAAGGGTAAATTTAAATGACACCCTTAGATTGCCGGACCCCAAAAATAGGAAGGTAAATAAACACAACGCGCAATTATCTTTTACGAGGATTGAGTTATACCACTTTGAAGTTCCCATAGGCTGTAATGCAAATTTTTAAAAAAAATTGGGGATAAAATAGGGAAGGAGTTATCAGATTTTTATCCCAAACAAACCTGATCTTACTTTTCGGGCCCCGAATTACTGTACAAAATTTCATCAAAATCGAATCAAAATTGCGGCCGTAAGAGTGTTTACAGACGGAATGACAGAAGTGATTTTATAATCTGTCCCGTGCTATGCTATAGCAATGCGACAGATAATGAGTCCTCACTTTATTGATGGTCCTGCGCAAAAACGAAGCTGTTCTAAGAATGTTTATTTCTTGTCATTCGATGCACAATGTCCGTGTTTAGTGTGTTACTGTTAGTGTGCGATTGCGGACGTTTTCTCGCACACGGACATAATCGAGTTCATTTACTTCAATATCCTGCCACATCTTGAGCTTTTTATGTAGCCTATATTAAAAGACAACAGAAACACGCTTAACACAGACGTGGCGTCGAGGACTACTAAAAAATTGTCAACGTCAATAAAGTTTGTCGATGTACAGCATTCTCATAAAAAGTTTTTGTCGAGCCTTTATCTAAAGTGTTTGACATTGGGCTGACTGGCCGACCACATCATGCCTATTCTAACTACGCCAGTTGCAAATAATTTGGTCATCGCTGACTTTGGCGGCATGCAAACGCTCATCAGTAGGCCTAGCTGCAGCCATCTTGATTTGACTGCTGCAACAGCCTGCTTTCTGTACGCAATCAGCGACTCTCTGCTGCTGACTGTAAAACAGTGCAGCAAACGGCGCGTTTTGTGACCGAAATTAATGACATTAGGCTACTGAGAATCAGATGCTACGTCAACTTCGCTGGCTTCGCTTTCTGCAGGGAATCGTCTTAAAGCTGGCGGTGATGACTTGCAATTCCCTGCACGCTCTGACCCTGACCTGCATAACTGACATGTGCACTGTCGTTTCGTCCGTCGTCGGGAGGTAGCAGCTGCGATATTCATTCATTGCGTGTTGCAAGCCGTCTCTCTGTTTGTCTGTGGCGAGTTCGCTGGCTACTAACTCAAGTTGTTACTCGACTTGTAATTTGCATTCACTAACAGCTGTAAACCATGCTGCTTTGCCGTGGTCTTCTGACCTTAACACCTGATCTCTTGACGAAAATTGTATGGCCGGTGAGACGTGCTACAAAGAAACATTCTCAACATTTGTATAGAGTTTCGTTCTCGAGCTATGGGACAGAAAGATGGACAAACAAACGGATAAACGGTTAGCAACATGTGATGTCTCTACTCGTATTCAATGCATAAAACAGAAATAGTAGAATATTTTGCATAAATTTTTTAAAAATACTAAAAATAGTATCTTAAACGCTGTAATTAATCACGTAATGTAAACAGTGAGCTAAGTCGAGTTGGAATGCAAATGGCGCCTATGGACCACGTGATCGTGACAGCCAATTAACAAATGAAACAGCGTTGGCCAAACTCTTTTAATATAATTATGACTATGAGGATAGCTGTTAAAAAATTTTTCGTAGGTGCCATAGAACTCGAAATACATGTCTTGCATATAATGCATATTATGGCTGTATTCTTGGTTGTAGTAGAACTAATCACATGTCTTCAGTGCGTTGTCGCAGCTAACGAGACGCCGGCCGGAGGCATAACTAAACTAACGATGTCTTCGCGTGCAGCGACTGGCAGACACAATGGATGCTGTGATAAAAGCCCAGGTAGACCATTTGTCTGAGTCGAGAATTCTGCAGCAGCGTGATAGCAATGGAGCTGTGGAGCAATCAGTTGTCGCTCGACCAGACAGAGTGACCATTAACATCAAATAATGCACAAGCAGCCTGCGGACATCGCTGCTTCTGCTATTGCTGCTGTTGCAATATGGAGTCTAGTGTGACTGACTGTACATGGTAAAGCGAAGTGCAGATTGGTTTCGTAACGACGTTATCGTCTCCGCCGCCGCCCCAACGCTATCCTCTGATCAACCAGTCGCTGAAGTGAGGTGTGGTCGGCTGGCGCGCGCTCAATGCCCACTCCCGAGGCATGACCCTCGTTTTCTCCGTCGCCTACTCGAAAATGATGCTGTGATCGATAGCTAAGATTTCGCAACTGATCCCACGCGTGAATCCGCCTACAGCAAGCTATTCTTTACATCAGCATTGCCGGTGTGTTTTAAAGACTAAAACGTCCCGGTGTAGTTCCGTCTAAACAGCGTAAAGACATGAGGTTGACCTTTCACACATTTGACCTATATAAGTCCTATATATTAATTATTTTATCAGCAAGAGTTCCATTTATACCATATGAAATGCAATCGTATTGGGAGCAGCGAAGAAGTCCTAAAATGAACTGTACACAGCCAACACTTGGTAACGACTTCTGCCTACAAAACAGTACAAATGGAAGACCGTTTTACGCGCAACAGCAGCTATACTGCTGTAGCGCGTCTTAGCCATCGCAATTCTGTCCGTCTGTCTGTCTGCCACACGGGTGGATCAGTCAAAAACGGTGCAAGCTAGAATTACCAAATTTTCACCTTCGGCTGCCAGAAAGACTCTAGTTTTAGGAACCGTAAAGCTTTTCCACAAATTCGAAGGGGGTCACCCCGAACGAGAGCGTTAAAGGAGAGGTAGGTAGGCAAAAGTTGCTATATCCAGCCGATACGACGTTAGCAGAGCGACAGAAGCGACCTCTGGTGAGTACAAGTTAATAAAACACTACAAACATTAGCCGCGGGTCGTCTGGCGCCTGGCACCTTCTGGTGAATGACTTAGACTTTTTTTACTGTGTTTCAAACACACACCCCGGCTGTTGCGCGTTTCTGTTTACGTTAGCAGATCATCTGTAGGTATACGTTACTACATAGAACGCTGTAATGTAGACTAAGGACACAGTGCTGTATTAAAACGCACGACCTAAAAAGGCACGTGACCTTCAGGAAACGTGCACGTCTATTGTTTGCAGCGTCTACTGCATCATGTATGAACGAATATCGCTGCACTCTAGAACGGCAAATCACTAAAGCTATAACTTTTGCTATAGTCGCCTATAGTAACAACGGCTTAGCGGTAAAACTATTGTAGTGGTAACGCAATGGTAATTGGCGTAATGGTAATGGCGTTGGTCAATACGACGAGCTAGGATGGCGCTGAAATGGGTGATAAATTTTTACCGTCTTCGTATTTAAGCCTGCCAATCCCCTGTCTGTGTAATGAGTAGGCCTATCGGCGATGGCTTTGCGGCCATCACCAGAAAAGTTAATGTTATATGTACAAGGACTGCTCACACACTGGTCTATACAACGTATGCTATTAGATATATCGGCGCAAGAGTTTTATTAAAACCATATACGAGGTATAATTTATTTGCATACATTATGCTAGTTGCATACATTATGCTAGTGACCCAAAAACATCAGAATAAACATTTAGTCACTTGAAAATTATTAATAATTGATAAGTCATTTGTAGCAGCTATATTATTTTGTACTCTACTATGTATGTATATTCGTTTATTACACAAGTTGACAGATCGCAACTGAACACAATGAGAGCGAACTACTTAAATACTGCATGCCCACGACTATAACTACAGAACTCAATGACAAAAATAAATGTAAAGATTTCACAATTTCAAAATAATAACCACATGTAACTTTTACTCACCCGTAGGCCCTACGTATTCTATTTTCATGCAGATAGTGAACGCTAAAAGATTTTTTGAAATAAACTGTCCCCAGCTAACATTCGGTAGGCCCTAATCGCGCTATTCTACATATCACATGCGATTTTCTATCAGTGTAACAGTGTGTGTCGTTATAATGCACTAAGGCACGTGCCCCCGCTTAAATTTTTAAGTGTTTAATTTTTTAGGTCACTTTAAAGCCGCACAAACTCTGACATCGAGTTTTCTATCTAGCCTAAAGAGCGTACGAGTAGAGTATTCTGCGTATAGTTTCGTCGCTGTTTATTGCACGAATTTCAGAATACTTCTGTGTGTTATTCTTAAACTATTTTTTCTTAGTTTTCTGTTTCTTCGCACCAGATGCTGGTTGACTTTTATAGCGACGTACTTGCGACTGTTGAGTGGGATTGTAGCGCGTCGCTGTATGCACTTGCTTGTGTCGACCGACAACGCTTCCGATGTTCCGTCGACGCTTGCTGTTGCCACTGCAGTCGTCTGCATCACTGCTGCTGCTACTGCTGCTGTAGTTCCTGTGTAGAAAAAATATATTCAACCTTATTCGCAATTCAATAACAGCATAAGGAAATAAACAAACAAAAAGCGAAAACACATAAACAACACAACAAAAGGGAATAAGATAGAGCGTTGCTGAGGTTCTACGGACTATAAGTTTGATTATTCCGCTATCAGTAACAGTTTGGTCGCAGTTTGCATGCTAATTTGGCTAAGGGTTCTGACCGCTTAATCTTCCCTTCCCGAGTCTAGGCTTTGGTTTAATACGTTGTTACTCAGGGCCACGTGAGTATTTCTGTCAAACAGCATCTTCCGCCCAACGGATTTAGCAGGATGTACGGACACAGGGACTGACGACAAATGACGCTACTGTATTTGTTTGTTTAAAACTGTAAATTTATAGTAAATTTATAGTACTCCGGTGACAAATCGACCCGAATGCTTTCACAGCGTATACTAATTTCTATGTGAACCCACCTGCATGTCCGGAGCCTGCAGAAGAATGAAGTCAACCTCACACAGCACGCGAGCTCATTATTTTCGGTTCTTTGGCGGTGATAGTTCTACGCCGCTAGTCTGCTTTCATATTCGTCGTTCAAAGAATCGCGCGGAGGAGCACGGAACAACGACTGCAGTGTGTGAGTCGGCCAGTCCGTTATGTAATCTAGCGTCGTGTCACAGACAATTTGTTAGCGCGTCGTATTTGCTGCTGCTGCTGCTGTTGTTGTCGACGCGGTTAGTTTGTGCTGCAGCGACGCTCAGCGTGGCATCAACACGTCGTACACGCTTGCTTCGGCAACTGGCGTTGCTGCTTCTGTTGCTGCTGAGACTCGGATTGTGTGACGATTTCTGTCCATTATAGGCCCACCTTATTTTGCTTTGCCTTACCTTTGTCCCTCATCATGTCTGAGGATCAGAAGTCACCGACACGAACATTAAGGATCACCACACGCACATGTCTTTTGCACTTAATAAGTTGTATAATAGTCATCGATAATACAACCTTTAATTCGATTAAGAAACTTACTGTTGACGTTTTGGCAACCGCTTCTGCCTTCTTCGGAACGACTGTCCGTCAAATGTTGCGGCGGCGAACAGTAAGTAAGCTAAGTCAGAAATAATCGAATTAAATGTTGTATTAACGACGAATTTACATTAAGTTACCGTTTCAACCCATTAGTCTATTCAAAACATGTCTTTTGCACGTTGAACGCAATTTGTGACGGCTGATATTTTTGTTCGTTGTTTGATATCGTCAGTCCAACGTCTCCATGGTCTTCTTTGACGTCTGTTTCCGGCGACGAAATATTTCAATGGTGGGGGTAACGATTTATGTAAATGGCGGAGGAGTGCGTATTCGCTGCCAGTGAAGACGTAAACAGTGAATCGTGATTCGTGATTAATTAAAAAACGCAGCCGTAGTAGATTTATCCGTAGTAAAATACAGTTGGTTTGAGTTGTTATATATGAATCAATCATCAATCATCGACGGAATGTCTCAAGCGTAATCAATCTTTTTAACCTCACCCCGTGCACATGCACTGTCCCCCCAAAACGTCTTACTTTTTATTGTCCACATCGTCGTTAAATTTTAACCTTTTCAACATTTTTTTACTGCCACAAACTGTGAAAAATTAGCAATAATTTAGTTTTTAAATATTTCACCACACGTTAGCTGTGTCGTTACATCACCACGTAAAGCATAAATTTTCTAAAACCGTTAAATCATTTTTATACATAAATTATCTTCTGAAACACTTTTTACTAATTTTTTACGATAATTAAATTATGTGTAACTTTCCATACATTTTCATGTTTGTAAACAAAACCAGATTAATGCAATTTTGCTGTAATGTCGTCGGCTGCTACCAGAAGTAGATCGTGTGACCAAAATCGTCAAATATTATATGGCGGCGGCCGCCATTTTGAATTCCGTTTATCCTCATAACTTAGTTGTTATTGCACGTACTTGCACTGCATGAAATTTTATTTGCGAGCTAAGTTTGATGTTCTACATGTAGTCATGCCATACAATCGAACAAAAATGCAATATAACATGGCGACAATCATTATTTTGTATTTTTACACAAAGCATAACAAATCAGCTGCCGACTGAAAAAGGTTCATAAAATTTTGCAGGAATGTTGTTAGTTGCTACTAAAAATAGGTCATGTGACCAGAATCGAGAAAAGAAGCAAATTCAAGATGGCGGTGGTTACTATTTTAAATGCTGTTTATTATCTATAACCGCTTTTCCACCCATCTGCATGAAATTTGGTATGTAGACTAAATTTGCGGTCCCGCATACTGGCTTGCTATTATATTAAACAAATAACAAAATACAAAATGCTGGAGGTAGTAGCAAGAGTAGTAATTGTTGTGAGAGAAGTGTCAAGCTTACTCCGAGCTTGAGGAAGTCTTGCATGCTTTGACTTGGCATTCGCTCAACCCATTATTTTGTCTAGCCGAAAAGCTATGGCCTCTACGTGCACCAAATTTTGGCCATTTGTAGGGAGCATCGAAAGGCGCAAAAATTTTGGCGAATACATCGAAGAGATTTCAAGGGGTGTTAGTCAGTTTCGAAAAAATGTGGGTTTTCCATTTTTTGCCCCCTCGCCATATCTTAGCCGTTTATGTAGTTGACCCACAAATTTCTGACGTCTTGTAACCCTGCTCGAGGGCTTTCCAAGGTGTCGACATATGTGGACCAAAGTTCGTCAGTTTTGAGAACGTGGGTTTTTTCGTTTTTGCATTTATATCGCGGTTTCGCTCAGAAATGCGCACTTTTTTCACCGCGCGATGCCCCAGATTTCTGGTGTTGGACGTTAAAGCTTTCCTACTCGACTCCGATCACGCTGAGTGTTGTATTGTACAAAGTAACTGTTCAGTGACCTTTCAAACTTTAATAAAACCGCAAATATTATATAGGAAAAACTGCAAGCAATTCATTTAATGTTGTATGGGCGCTGATGTAAAACGGCAAAAATCAAAAAGTATAAACACGAACATTATGCATTAGCTTAGACATTTATATCTGGCTAAGCTAATACATTAGTTCGGGCTAATACTTTTTGATTTTTGCCGTTTTACATCAGTCCGCATCACACTGACTGTGTGTCAATGTGCTGCTGAATAATATCACCTTTTGTAATTTTTGCTGTTTTCGATGTGCAAGTCCTTAAATGTTGCCGTTAAGAAGTGTATAAACTAATGTTTTGTACATTTATATTTGCTGCTTTATTACTAAAATACTGTTTTCCTACTGGTGATCAGTTACAAAGATATTGCG
>Ga0209671_1002561_pt1 | contig 16776 bp, 12 predicted proteins | sample WorMetHERISLAND2_2_FD_187401 | JGI IMG/M metagenome (GOLD analysis project Ga0209671, IMG submission 187401) | Marine gutless worms symbiont microbial communities from Max Planck institute for Marine Microbiology, Germany - Olavius geniculatus... | ecosystem: Host-associated > Annelida >...
ATGTGTGATTGTGTGAACTTTTTACACGTTCTCGATCCTCCGAAAAAGCAGCTTTAGTGGTACATACAAAGTACGGGTACTCAGAATAGGAGGAAAACGTAATTTTTAGACGACATGTAAAGTGTAGGCCTACCAAGACATCAAATTTTCCTGGAAAACGCACTGTTTAACTTCATAAGTACGTAAATCGAAATAAAATTCTATGCAGGCATCCGGGTCTAGCGACACACGAGCCGACTGCCCGGCTGTCGGCCACAAAATCATTGCAATGCAATGCTTTTCTCTGTCTCGTCCGGAGCAGGATGCCCAGGCCTGGTGTCCTGGCCCGCTCAAAGCGGCTCGTGTGTCGCCGGCTTAACTACGTGAAACTGAAATATCACTGTCGATTATGCTATACATGTTGCAAGTCGCAAGCCTTGCGTGATTGTTAACGGCACGACGTGACCGGAGAGATCAACCGCCAAAGCGTTGTGGTCAGTCGCGCCAACTGACATCTAACCCTTGCGGCTATTCATAGAATCACAGACTTATAAACTTCAGCCTGATTTCGCTCCAGAGTGCATTAACCTCGACCGGTCAGCGGCCAGCACCAAACGTTATAATCTCTGTTCAGCGCTGTCTAATTCAACAACGTCGTGGGTTGAAAACAAAAAGTCCAGCTTTCGCTAGGATAGCCGACCGTACTGGTTGTCAAGTAACCTTCAAGGTCATCCAAGACGGATGATTTTCGTCTCATCTGAAAGGGCGTTCCTATTACCCGGTAGTGGTCAACAGTAACCTTGGCCCTATTTCTCACCATTTTCGAGATACGGCCACTTATAGCTTGAAACTTTCCACTGAAAATTGCGGCCAAACCGTTGCAAACGGAGACATAGTTAATACTGTCAGCCTACAGGAAGTCGCCACCGCCCTATCTGATGGTACCATCGCCGACCTACTACGACTTACCGCTTAGCCACAATACCGCACGATTAGCATACCATAGAGCATTATGACCCTTCAAGGTCATCCAAGGTCAACGATTCTCTTGTCATTTGAAAGCCAATATGCAATTTCCTATTAGTGATCAAAAGCAACCTAGGCTCTATCTTACACCGTTTAGCTACAAATCATCCGTTACAGACGACAATCGTACCATAAGCTCGACAAGTACGTTAATAATTGCCGGTACGCCAAACCTGGCGACAAGAAATAAACAAATCACTAAATACCTGTCCAGCCATTCAAGACTTCATGTTTTGCACATCACACCAAAGCTTAATGCTCTCTGCTAACTCGCTATCTCTTACTGAAAGTCAGAATAATTTTTAAGGCAGCCAGACCAAAACCACAGCGGCCCAGGGGCCGGCACAAGCTGTTAACAACAGGCGACCCAGTTTCAATGCACACCACACTGCACAGAGTCTCGCAGGCCCAGATTTTTACAAGTCACATGTTATGCTACGCCGAATCAGCGCCAACCGACAGCCTACGACCGTCACATAAACAACGGAGGGGCCAAATGAACAGACAGCACTGAGGACAAAAGAAACGTTTTGCTTCCAAAAATATCCAGGTTGGCGCGTACGCCGAACGCAGTGCAGACAACTCTATAACCCATAGGACAAAACTCCGCCAAATCGCAAATGACAAGAAAATCGTCCAAATCGATTCAGACTGTTGCTACACATTTCTCCGTAGCGTGGTCTGTCTGTCTGTCGCCTGTCACATTCGTGCGTCTGTATGCTTAAACCGTTCGACGAATTTAGTTGCCGCTTGGCAGGTGCACGTGTGGAGTCTAGTGAAACATCGTGTCAGATAAGGGTCCATGGCCCCGATGGAAAAGAAGATTTGGGGCCAAATCCCAGCCAAAACATGCAACTGCCGATGGCTCGCAAATTCGTCAGTCCTATGCTACCACCTGGCGAATACAGACGAGAAATGGATGGAATTACTTCGGTCCTCTATTTGACATACAGTGTATAAATCAAGCCATGCATTGGACCAGTGAGGGTTGTTGTCTTGAGGGGGGGGGGGCTTGGCCACGGTGGGCACTCACGAAAACAGCAAGCCAGACCCTACCTACGTGCTGATGACGAACGAACGAACGAACGAACTTTTTATAGTGCGGTGCAAAGTATTTAGGTCAGGTTTTTTTGCCTCGAAGTCGGCTCGCTAATTCTCATCTGTCTGTGAGCGAGATTAGTGACAACGGACAGAACTCTGATTTGACATTATATTTGGGCGCATACAGAGCGACGTAACTGAACTGAATCGAACTGACACGGTCTATTTTTCGACGAATTGACCAATATCAAGCGGAAGCAGCTGATTGGTCATTCGCTGAGGCGTACGTGACTACGCCGTTAGACAGTGCCTGCTGTAATGCTTTACTGCTTGCCCATTGGTCAGTTGGTCAATAATCAATACCAAACCACGTCAGTTCAGTTCAGTTACGTCGCACTGTACGTTCTTAGCTGACCTACTTACAATGCAAATTCTGACTGGGTGTTCCGACCCTCAAATCCATAGATGTAAAAAACGTTCCAAGAAAAATAAAAAAAACGCTAAAAAACGTTAAAGACGTTGCAAAAATTTAAAAAACGTTTAAAAACGTTCAATAAAAAACGTTGGCCATAATTTGTTCAGCTTCTTGCCTAATGCCTGATGCTGTAAGTGCAGTATACCTGGAATTATAGTATAGATAGAGAGAACTTCATTTAATTTCAATTCAGCTGTGATATCATAAGACCATTGCATTAAACTAACTAAATATACTGGTTAACAAAACTTTTTATTTAGTGCATTTGGACTAACTAAGTAAACTACATCACTATGATCTATTAATTTATTTCTGTGGTCCCAAAAGTGCTTCACAAAGCCTTTAATGGGATTTTCAATGCACATTTTTTTAAAAATTTAAAACGTTGAGCAAAATTTTAAAAAAGTTAAAAAACGTAAAAAACGTTTTTTTACATCTTTTCTCAAATCTTCTTTTCCCGTGCGGAAGCCCACTGCCCCTACAGCACAATCAGCAGTATCGTGGGTTAAAAAAGTTGGGAGGGGGAGGCAGAAAGTTGCCAATTTCCGACAGACAGCCGCAATTTTTTCGACAGAGGAGATTATAAGTATAGATAATCCAATAACCTAAAAGTCTGTGGAGATGGTGGGGCGACAATTGACGCCCCCCTATCCTGCTCTGTTTGCCACTGAACACGATGTTGCTGTGAGTACGCGTTTCCTGATTCCCAAACGGCATCTAATTCTCAGGGCTCCCAGGAGCAAAAAGTGAAATTTCAGGACCCAATGTTTACAAAATTTCACGACAATTTCAGGATATTTTTGTCGGTTTCACGAGGCTCAAGACACAGAAAATGCACGTTTTTCTGTCCTCATAAATGCAGATCAGTATTGCAGTCCTAAAATGTTACTAAGGCACAGTTACACATAAAACAATAAAATGTCACAAGAGAAAACATTACTGGACACTCAACGTCAGCAACATAAACATAGTCATGACTGTAAAATGAATGCAATGCTGTAACAACAGCATAACGAAGGTCCACATCAGGACATTCTGACCAAATGAGTAAAATGTCAGGACAATTGCTGATTTTAGGACAATTTCAGTACATCTGTGACATTTCAGGAATTTCAAAAGTTTCAGGACAACTGGGAGCCCTGAATTCTGTCAACGAACGGCTTTAGCACTGCAGGGTGCACCAGTGTGACAGACAACCAACATCCGGCTTTCAGTGATACTGATAATATCACCTAAAATATCCACAAATTTCCACAAAATTTTTGGAATGGGTAAGGGTATACGTGGGAAAATGAACAAAAAACCCGTACTATCGCGAAGAGTATACCGTGCGACGCTGCAACGCTTTTAATGCGACACTCAATAAATGCGTAGAAGAATCCGTGCAGAGGCTACATTCAGTCTTCAGTCGATAACGTGGATCTATCCTATCCACGTGTTCCTCTGTTTCGTGCAAAAAGGAACGTACGGACGTTCAAGGTCATCCAAGGTCACTGATTTCGAGCTAGATGCCGCGAAGCCGCTTGCAACTGCTATATAAAAAAGCTGCTGCAGACTGCAGACAAACAGACAGCAGACAGACATGCTGTCTGAATTTAAGAGTCGCTATATACAGTACTCGCTAGCCGGCGTGGTAACAAAACGCGAAGTGATTACAGGATTCGATTGCACATTGAGTACACAGTATAGGCTATACGTAAGTGGTTTCTGGTAGCTGCAATCGTCGTGAGATTGCCGAGTAAATCGCGCTGACAGTCGACCAAACAACCGCCACAAGACTGCCAGTACCGCACTGCTTTATAGCACCTAGCCGCACGCAATTCTTCAGAGCTCTATTTATACTCTTTGCTGTTATTATATGCACTCGCACTGCATAGCGGCCTACCTGAAACGGTCACCGACTCTCACTAGAACAGAGTCTGTTCACATTCAGTAGTATATACTCCAGCATAGGACTAGGAGTGATAGGGGCAGATATACAGGTAACGGCGTCCATTCCATCGATAGATGGTAGCTAGACGCCTTCCTGGAAAAGTTAGGGAGAAAAGTCAAAATAGAGGATTTATTCACTTGACAAATCAACAAAATGCAGCCATTTACACTGCACGCAAACGACCAAGACCGTTGCCATAGCATGAGATGCGTTTTAAGAGCCAAAAAAGCGTTTGAGGTCGGGTATGGGTATCCCTGCACTGTGGGGAGAAAAAAAGGAATGGCAGAAAGGGGAATGAAGAAAAGATAAAGGAAAAAGAAAGCAGGGCGCGCTGTCTCGCAAAACCTCACAGTTCAATATAATGTCAGTTTGAAATCGATTTTCCATCAGCTTGAAAATCAATTCTATTTTTTTTCTTTTTGCGTGATTTGCTCATACTGCACCGACGGTCGATTGAACGGAAAAGACAGAGAAACAGCTGAGAAAAAAACTCCCACGAGCGACAAACGTGCTACAAGATGGCTACAAAATAACCCCACAACAAGCACACGAAAAAAAAGAATGTGTACTTATAAAAAAATAATAGCTGCAGTGAAAAAGAGACGTTCCTTTCCAACCAAATTATGTCAGTTATCCTTTGGGATCTTCATTTGACAATTTCTGGTTGAATCTGTGTCCGGAATATTAGAAACAACGACATTTAGAATAAACAAGATAACGGTTCTAAGAATATAAATTTCAGTAACAGCGGTACGCTCATTATCACCAACACACCATAAAACGTAACATTATGATCCTTAAATATGTATCGCAAACGAAAAACCAACATTTTCCTGTTGGCAAATTTTCTGCTATTTCAGGCCAGCTGACTGGCGCCAGGGCAGAGGGAAAGGGGGCGGTCGCGCCCCCAATAAAAAAACCCGGACGAAATGTGAGTGAATCAATGTCAACTTTCCTCCAGATAAAATCTGCCCCCCCCGTCAATCTTAAACACAGAAAAATTTGGACTGGCGCAACTGCTGACGTGGTCCCGAAAATACAGCGGCTTATTTTAGGCCAGGTTGATGAATGATGATGAACGTGACTGACGGTGTCTGTTTTTCTGGTGTTTTTTGGGCCACCCGCCGTGTGATTGTATATAATTATACATCTAGACGCTTATTTGCAAGACGCCCGCTGTTTGCCGCCACGATGGGCCGGAAAAAGCCACCAGCTCCAGGCAACGCCTTCAGAGCACAGCTTCAGCCATAGTATGAGGCCACTGAGGCCACAGACCAGGCCGGAAAACAGTCTAAACTAGACATGGGAATTGAACCGAACTCGAAACGAACCGAAACCGAACGGGAACCCCGTTGCTTGGGTTCTAAAAGGTTCTCAGAAGTCAACCTGTTGAGAGGCTATCGTCATAAATGCATAAATCAGTAAGCGAATTCAGATTGTGACTGATGAGCAAAATAAATACATCACACAATTCACATTTTCGGCATTAATTTACCGCAAAGCGGTTAAACAGCAGATTATTTTTTTACAGCAAAGCCAACTTAATACCTACCATCGAACGTTTTTACGCGCGACAGCACGCAATGCTAGAGCGCACACTAGCTATCGTAATTATGTCCGTCCGTACGTCTGTCACAAGACGATACCGAACCAATCTCAGGTGAGAGAGAGACTCAGGGTTTTCGCCATTATGATAGCGTAAATTCTCGTTTTTGACAAAATCTCTTGCCCCTGAGTAAAGTCATTCCAATCGAACGAGAACATCAAAAAGGGGTATCCCCCCTACGAAATCGTTTTAGTTCTGCTATTAACCCTATAGTCTGACAACAGTTGCAGTTAGGCAGACTTGCTGCTTATCACAACAAGCACTGCTGACGAGCTTTCCGGGGGTACAACATCGATGACCTTGAATGACCTTGGAATGCAAAAAGCGGCTTTTTAGTAAATATTTTTCACGATTTCAGGCTGCAACGCACTTTCCACGATTTCGCCCAAGTAAATAGATCAGAACAACTTCAGTATGAAATTAAACTGATGCTGTCACGCGTCTCATGAGCACTAGCTCAGATTTCCTGTTAGAACCACAGTACTGAACCGAACCATAGCAGTGAGGGTTCTTTCCCACCTCTAGTCTAAGCACATCACGGCGGAGGCCCATCCGTCAAGGACAACCGACCGACGCACCGTCCGTCGTTGTCAGGGGAGAGAGAGAGGAAACGAGGGGGATAAGGGGCGACTGGGTATCCATCAATAAACAGCGTAATAGTTCCGTGGTCCCGTTTAGAGCCTAGTGCACAATCGATACGACACGGCGACGATTTGGGCACCGCTGGCGTGCTGCACAGCCGAATACGCACCGAACGGTTAACAACAAGAAGCCCAGCTGTCGCCAGGATAGGTGACCGTACTGGTTGTTAGTGACTTTCAAGGTCATCCAAGGTCAATGATTTTCGTGTAATCTGAAAGGGCGTATGCGTCTTCCTATTAGTGATTAATAGTAACCGATGTGGCCGGGAGTCGAACATACACTGTGTCTCAAAAAAAACATCCCCGACATTTTCGACCGTAACTTGAAAACCAATTATCAGATTTTGATATATTTTTGGAACAAATATTCCTGACATAACTTGCCATCAAATGACCGTTTAGTTTCCCACCTCACCCAATGTTTGTTTTTGCACTACCTAGGGAAAACACAACCAGCAAAATATCACTTTTTTTATCCAATGCGATACGACTGCTTAATTAACATAATGCGTAAAACATATTTTGTTCACATTTTTGACACTTTGGCTGACATTTCATCCAGTTGTCCATTTTTCAACTGCCTGTAGTAAAACTGCTTGAAGTGTTGGCCCACTATGCGAACACAGGCAAAGAGACGCTTTCTAAATTCATTGACAGCAACATCGATAATGTTCTTGACTTCACAAACATTTCTAAATCTTATCTGGTAGACACACTGCTGCATGACAGTCAAACCTTGTAATAGACCGGCCCACAGATTAGGATAGATGGAATTTATTGATGTTATTTCATTCATTTTAACACATATTATGCTTGGTCTGCTTTCCCCAGATAGTGCAAAAGCAGAAATCAGGTGAAGTGAGAACTTAAAACAGTCGTTTAATAGCCAATTGTGTCAGAAATACATAAGCCGAAAATTATTTTAAATCTGATAATCACGCTTCAAGTTATGGTCAATAATGTTGGGGATGTTTTTCACATTTTTGTGCATATTTCAATGCATATTTCGCTTGGTTTACTTTCCCGAGTTAGTGCAGAAGCAGACATTGGGTGAGAAAAATAAACTGAATGGCCACTTAATGGCAAGTTGTGTGTGGAATATTCACACCAAAAATTATGAGAATCGGATAATCTTTGTTCACGTTAGAATCGAAAATGTCCGGTTGTTCTTCTGAGACCCAGTGTAGAACGGTCGCACGATAAACTCGAAAGCACAGACAGGCCAAAAAGTTAGAGTAAAAAGATCCTAAGTTTTCCAGGCTTCTTCAGAGCCATAAACTTACTTCTTCATAGACTATCGCAGCAAAAAGTAATGGCAATAATGGTAATCTTGGGAGCACAGAAAACTCAGGGATTTTATCAGGGATCCCCAGTCGCAAACATATTTTAAAGCATTTTTGCATCTGAAAAATCGCATCCGGTGACACCATTTTGTTTGTTACGAATTTTCCTGCGGTTGCACAGAATTCCCAGATAATTCCCCGAGTTTTCTTAGGTTCAGAGGATTCCTTGAACATTCCAAGTTTTCCAAGTTTTCGGCCACCCTGACAAAGACGATTTAAATTAAACCTTCGCAAATGATAGCAACAAATTCACGAACTGGGATGCACTAGTATACAGAAAGTGATTACCAGGCCTAATCATCAATTTTCCTGCACAGCTCTAGTACGGGTATAGAGTACTGTGCTCGAAAATTTTAATTACCGCATACTCTGCATCTGCCTCAGCAGTCAGCATCCAATCCACTTGATGCTGCGCTGAGCGGCAGATTAATGCGAACACCTGCATGCATCATGTGTACGCGTGTGATCCAACTATTATTGATTAAATGTCACCAACGACACAGGTACCGGAGCATTATATGCAACTACAAAAAAAAAACTGTGTGACTCACAACTCACAAAAAAAACATTTTTTTAAATTTCATGACCGACTTTGTCGCCCCCCCTCCATCTCTCACTGCAGTGTCCGCAGAGTGTTATAACTGCCCAGACATAATCTCACTTTACTCAAGCGTGACTTCTGAAACGTGGCTTGCGTCTGTGTACAGTACCCAATGTCAGCAGGCAAAACACGCCGTCGATCACGGTCATGAAGTACGTTTCAACACGGTCTACTATGATATCCCTCGTTACACTCGCATAATACTGCACACCGTTTCTTACTGTTTTACACGAGTAAAACCAGAAGTGCTTTACAATCTCGGAAGTGGCAGCTGATTGCCACGAGCTACCACAGCACACTATGCAGTCATCCATTGCCCGCAACATCGATCAACTAGACCTACGGCTTGCAGCTAGCAGACATACCACCGACCTATCAGCCACACTAGGCCTTCAGGCTTCACCCGGTAAACCGTAAGCTACTACTCATTTTTCATCCTGCTGAGGGCAGGAGGCTGAGTTGACCTGAGCACACAGTAGGTTGCGATGCTGAGTACCTAGGTTCCCACAGGTGGAAAATTGCATGCAAATAATTCTATTTAGAATCCAAAAGCCTGACGTACGAAAGCAACAGAATGCTGCAGCTTGACTTCAAAACTAGTACCCACTATCAACAAGAAATTTGAGCAAAGTTCACGAGACGCGTGAAAGCCTATAGCATTTCCAGTTCAGTAGTTATAGTTTCGAAAATCGCATATCATTTGGACTCGGCCCATCGGGACAATAATACACATCGGCCATAGGCGCGTGTGGCGTCAGCGGCGTGGCGCCACCTTGTGAATGATATAGACTCTCACATGCGAAAATGGCCAAAAAATCCATAAAACCCCCTATTTTGACGTTCAAGGTCATCCAAGGTCATTGAATTCAACGCCAATCGAAAGCCAGTATACGATTTGCCATTAGTTATTAATAGTAACCTAGGCCTTATCTCGCACCGTTACTGAGATACAGCGAGTTATTGGCCAATTTTGACCATTCCCCTCTCATTTAGCGACCTCGTTCGGGGTGACCCCCTTCAAATTTATGGAAAAGCTTTATGGTTCCTGAAACTAGAGTCTTCCAGGCAGCCGATGGTGAAGATTTGGAGATCCTAGCTTGGACCGTTTTTGCCTGATCCACCCGTGTGACAGACAGACGGACAGAATTGAGATGGCTAAGACGCGCTGAAAGCAGTAGCTGCTTTCGCGCATAATAAAATGAGATCCCACTTCATCACGTAATCGCACAATCAAGTGTCTGGCAAATGGCCTGGCTTGCTTAGACCAGCCAGCAAGCCAGCCAGGCATGTCAGACAGACAGTAGGGAGACCACATTTAATCAATGGCCCTCTATAGATCAGGCCAGCATGGCATTCAGGCTATTTTTGTGATCAATTCATTGTGACAGAGACAGAAAACTTCCTATGAACGACTTGTCACGCAAGGCTGCATGAGCATGCTTTCTCAGATCATACCTGAATGACGGCAAAATATAAATGTCCGTCACATTTCTATTTATTACGGCTACAACTCTTGTCAACGGCCAACCAGTTGACATTTTATGATACAGAAACTTTACAGCAAGTAATAAATACTAGTTTGCCACCTACTGCTGTTTACATAACTGCACTACCTTGTAAAAACACGATCGTGACTTTCGTCACATTCACTGTTACTATACACTCTTTTGAAGAATATGTCGTATATTAGTTTGGCAATAACTCTCTCTGTCAGTTTTCACCTGAATGCAACAATTCTAAAAAAAACGAAACTCCAAGAATGAATTGTACCCAGAGAAGATTATTCCTGTGGTAGCAGACGATGCCGTGCATACATACATATGCAAACTGCATTTCAAGAAATGATCTGACAATGAATCTGATAAAGGTAATTAATCAACTGCATACCGTAATGAGTTTCAAGTTCCTTATATACAGTCACAGATGACATAGTTCAATCACCTGCTGTAACTTCTATTACTTCATGAAACGGAGTTAAAATATGCTTGAATTCTTTTGAAGTGATAATGGAAATAAAGCCAGTGCAGAGTCAGCAAAAAGACAACATTTGGCCAAATAACTACTGATGCAACCTCAGATTCGGCCACTGGCTGATATTGTGCACTCGAAATATCAATATCGCACATTGCATATTTACAATTTCAGGTATGATTGCTATAGACCTGTCACTGGCATATTTCTCACTTAAACACCTGGCTGCATCTTGAGTGGTGCAAATGCTATTGACTAAGGCTCTGACTCAGAACCACCTTGCATAGCAGCCGTATGACTCACAGTTCATCAAGTCATACTTCACTGTATAAACTCCAACTGCCTTGCAGCCGCATTGAGGTGCCTTTTTACTGAAATCTCAAACAGAGGTAATCTGGTCTGTTATTTAGCATCCACGATTGCAGTCTTAACAGACGCCAAACACACTGTAAAAATTCCAGATCAACAAAAAAACCTGTGAGTGAACAGAAGGTGCCAACAGTGATCCAAAATAAGTGCCATAATGTATACCATATACCATAAAATAAAATTCAATACAAGCTGGTAAACAAATGTAATCGTATTCTGAAATGGAAAGGAATACAACTGCTATCATATAAGTTTCACAGGCAAATGAATGGCAGATGGTGGACAGATGAACAGACAACACACTGCCTGACGATAAGGGTTGCTAAATAGATTGCAGCTCAGAAGCCAAGACTAAAACTAACGGTTATAGGGTTTAATGGCACCAGAACCAATCAATTCAATTTGTGCAAAAAGTTACCAAATAATATTTTTTCAAGGTCCATTTTTACACTGAAACTTCTGTCACGCCATTTGCATTATAAAATGTTTTCAACAGCATTTTTCAGCACACAAATTTGTTTTTTTTATCACACAAAACACAGACAGCATTTGATGGACTATCACAAATGCTGCACATGGTAGACTTTGACCACATTTAGCAGGGACTGTTTTTTTATCACATTATCACATCTCCAGGGTTGCAGACAGTCAGAGGGCTGATGGTCCACACAATCTCACCACTTAAGGTCTGCATAACCTGCACAATAAATGGGCTCCTGTTATTGACTGTCTGTGTGGACACTTAAATCAATTAGCATTTAACAAGACACAGCTGCTTAATACTCACCGTTTCTCCCCTCTCCATATCAGACAAAGGCTCCTGCAATGAAAACACATTAGTATTAGTATCCATTAACCAGCAGCAAAAAGGTAACATGAAAACAGCATTACTAGCAATTTCCTCAAGAAACAGATACAGAAGTAGTGAAATAAAAAAAAAACTAAAAACAGAATGCAGATGTAGATGCAAACGGTCTCACTGTTTAAATTCAAAATCATCTAAAAATGACATCAATCACTTGAATTCTGCGAAGAAAAATGAAATAATTTTAATCTAGATGCAACTGGCTTCACGATACATTTCACACTCAAAAAACATGCACTGAACAACAAAATCTGAAGCTACACATAAGGAGCCAAAAAATGACAAAACAAAGCAATTCACAATAGCAAGCAATAATTGTTATTATTTCATTTGCACTCATGATACATTATTGACTGAAATATCAGTAGGCTAGTTCATACCATGATAGAGATTCAGGATCCTTGTAATCTTCTGTCTTGCTCACATATGCCACACCTAACAAACAGTAACTGTGTTTTAACAACTAATCAGAAATAAAGAAGACATTGAACATTTCAAGCGGTAACACAGATAACACCAAAATCTCAAAGCCACAACAAGCAATACCAATAACTAGTACACAGTGTTAAAAAACAGTCAAAATTGTTTTGTCATAACTTCGTTAAATTTCCACGAACTATAATAATTTTTGGCACAAAAATAGCCAACATGATAGAATTATGTGAGGTGCACTCATTTACCACCTCACCTAATTTATGTCAAAGCATTACCATGTGAAACACAGACGCTCCAAATTGTTACATTACGCAGTGGTTATTTGTATCGAATTGCTTACCTTTGCACCATCAATTTGACAGCGAATGCCACATAGATTAATAAATTTGCGGTATTAAATATTTTATGGTAAAAACAGCAGTCAACAAAATAGCTGACTAATGAGCTTAAAACATGTCCAATCGATAAGTGAATGTCGTTTGATCAGTTGTTTGTTGATTCCACTATCAGCCAGTGGCGTTGCATCTAAGCTATTGTCTTTGTATGTGGGGCCCACTTTGGACATAAATTCTGATGATTTGCAAGCAAGTTGTTACACAAACTTATAATTCTGCTACATAGTTTATATTGAGACTTATTTTCTGCTTTTAAGTCGTTACAGCATTTCCTTGGACAATAACTCAGCATTATGCAAGAATTTGAATCATCTATGTTTCACATGGTAGTGCATTGACAGAAATTAAATGAAGTGAAAAATGAGGGAAGCTTGAATAATTTCATTGTCTTGGCCATCTTCTTGCCAAAAATTATCGAATTTAGTGAAAATTTGATAAAGTTATGACAAAACAATTTTGACTGTTTTTTTTCTGAGACACAGTGTAGTAGTAGTAGCAGTAGTAGTAGTAGCAGAACAAGACCACAGATCTATTACAGAACAAAACTGAGAATGAGACCAAGACCGATGATTTTAACACTAACAAGACCAAAGTAATTTGGGAAAAAGCAAAATTGCTGTGGCAAGTCCACCCAATTACTCGATTGCAATCATTGGGTGGCAGCATAGGACTCATAACTTCGCTGCAATTTGCAAACACAAGAGAAGGGGTGACAATCGTACTATATATCTGCAAAGTGAAGGCACATGTGCTAAGAGAATTTGGACCTTTGCATTAACCGCTCAATACTCAATTTCACGTGTCACTGGCAACAATTAATAATAGCACTCTGCAACTAACCACGGTTCGTCACTTGTCAACCGCGATAATATCGACTTAACGCTAAATATACGCAGATAGAACGTATCCGAAGCTAAAACCGCACCACAGTAAACATGGATGGCCGGATGTTTACCTCCAATTACCAGGGTTCGCCTCGCATGACCCAAGGGTCATTCTATACAGTTACAATCACAGTAAAAGTACCTAGCAATAAAATTATTGCTGTAACGAAAAATGCGTAACAAATACCTATCGACGACTCGCGTGTAAAAAAATCCACGAAATACAAATGAGGCCAGGGTAATATAAACAAATGTGTCAGTTTATAAATAGCTCCTGAGTCACGATTTAGTGTTGGTGCAATACTGGAAATTAAAAATTGAAAATATTCGTGCTATGATCAAAGATTATAGAGCGAGCAAAGCTTTGCTCGCTCTATAATCTTTGCTATGATTTTGTAAGTTTAACTTATCAAATAGGAGGCTATAATTCGTCAAAAAATGCTTTCAGAAAAAAATCATATTGTCCATGCTTACAAATCTTTTTCTTGTATCTAATTATACTACCGAAACGCGTCGATTAACTCTTTGATGTGTTAACAGAAACTCTGTTAACACATGAAAGTAAAATCTTCTGACGTAATTTTTGTTTTAATACAATACAAAAAAGCCACCTATCTCTTAATTTGTGATTGGGTCTTTCTGTCTCTCGATCGATATTTTGAGATTTTTTTGTATACCGGTACGTTCAGTTCCAGAATTATCGAATGTCGTTTCTCAAAATGTCAATTATTTATTGTGTTGAAAAAATGCAGCAAATTAGCAAGTCTGTACGTCTTATTCTTATTGAGGTACTTATACTCACACACCACGCAATTACTACGGTAAAAGGATAAGTGTGCTAGCATGTGCATCTGTTATTACGTTATTCTGTGTATACGGTATGGCACAATGCAATGAGATGCGAAGTCGGTGTTAAATTGAACAAAAATTATCGTTTAAAATTTCCCATCTTTAACAATACAACCATAGATAGTATGTTTACATCGTATTCGTACTTATCTATTGTTTACATATGGTGGAAAGGGGCGTGGTCTTCGTATTTTGATGACATAATTTGTGTTTTAATGTGGTTTCTGTTGTAGTTTGTGGAATAATTATGGCCACTGGTCAGCAGCTGGAAGTAGCTAGAGTTAGTAGTGTTCACAACAGTAGTTTCTTGTGTCAGAAATGTTGTCAGCCGTTGAAGTTAGATACGTCATTCTACGCAGTCGATCACAGGACTTTCAATGAGCTCGCAGGTATTATTTTTGAGAACCAACCCGAAAATCCGATGCAGCAATGACTGTTGTTATTCTGTTATTACGCTAAATGATACAGCAATTTAAACAAAGCAATATACGATGAAATACAGACCCAGTAATGAATTAATGAGTTATCAATATTCACTTCGACTAATTAAACGGTGACCACTGAGCTGGGTCAGGATTTTTTATTTGACTTCGATTTGATTTTATCGGTGGGGCGCATTGTCGCAACATCCAGCAGGAGATTGGCAATTATTATCCAGATTTAAATTCTAAACTGGAGCATTGCAACTGATGCGTTGTGGTGTGTGGACAACTTGTCTTGAGTTGTAACCTGTTAATGGAATGGCTGGCAGTTGAACCCTGACCTCACGATTATTAGGTTTGACATGCTAATCGTTAGATTATTAAGCCATACAATGTGTATATTTCAGTGATGTTAACAAGGCCAGACCACTCAAGGTCAAAGCCAAGTATTATCAAGGCCAAGGCCACGATCCCAAGGTTAAGGCCAAGGCCAAAGCCATTTTATGATGCAAAGACTTATGATAAAAGGTAATGTAATGAAATCCTGTTTTTCAAGTACTCATACATACACAACTTATAGATTTAATAGCATCAGCTGCATCACTCATCATCGACAACATAATATGCAGAAATGAGTAGAACTATCCAGTTACTGACAGTCAAAACAGTGCTAGTAGTTCATAAGTTATTATAATTACTCAGTCACTGAAAGTCTAATAACATTTTGTCATCTACAAATTGGATGTAAAAGATGAAGTATCGAAAAGCAGTTTCATTGGATACAAACTCCATTTAAAAGATGAAGCAAAAAAGCCTGTTTTACATTACAGTACTGCAACATAAGCTAGATAAAAACAGTTTCTCCAGTTTGAAAGTCCATTACAGAAAGTTATACAATCCTGGAAGCACTGGGGTTTTTTCTCCCTAAATATGTCAAAAGCAATAGTGGACACAAGCAGTGGCTCCTTAGTCACATCATTCCAACATTTTAACGTAACAGATGTAATTTATCACGATGGTGAATTTTGTAGTTTCACAAGACTTCGGCGGTGACCTTGATTTTTTGGCCAACACCACATCTCTAAGGCCATGGCCACAGTCCAAAGGCCAAGGCCACAAAATGTGGCCTTAAGGCCAAGGCCAAGGATTAACATCACTGGTATATCTTTGTGTTATTGTCACATTGTGCATATGCTATACATAGTCTGTTGTTTGTTGTTGCAGTTCCAGTTGCCGGTGTGTCATCAACATCGGATGAACTAGTCTCTTTCTCTGCCCCTGACATCAGTTTGCCAGTGAGTCGATTGCACTTTGCATCAATTGGTTTTTTACATTGTTGAATTACATGTTTCTGTGTTATCACAACAAAAACTGATTGCATATTTTGTTAGTAATTTTTTGGAACAATGTGTGGTTTTACTGTGATGTTTCCATCTAGAAAATGGTACTATCAGCAGAATATTTTGCATTTTTACAGTGCTTTTATCATGTAGAATTAAAAAAATGAACAGTATTTGACATACTTTGTACATGCAGTGAGTAGTTATTGAAGCTGGTAAAACTTAAAAGAATGTAATAGTTAAGTGTTGAATAATTAAAGATTAATTGTTAACTTTGCAGTCTACGCTGCATGTATCTGTAGGCAACTGGAAGTGATGAAACTGATGTTGCTTTTCGGAGTATTTGCCCGGATCCATCAACATTGAAATTTCCATCATCAGAAAGTGGCAACGGATTTACTTTGCTTGGAGATGTGGAACCGGCATCGAGTGAATTTCTCAGCCATCAACTACGGGTATACTGTATAATCTTTTGATTTTTGTTGACTTTCTTCAGTGCAAAAAATGTTGCCTGCACTGTTTCACTTTCATGGTAGCTAACACCAAAATTTTAATAAAACTAAAATGAAAATTTAATCAGTCATAAGAACTGATTATCTAC
>Ga0209671_1002562_pt1 | contig 16776 bp, 11 predicted proteins | sample WorMetHERISLAND2_2_FD_187401 | JGI IMG/M metagenome (GOLD analysis project Ga0209671, IMG submission 187401) | Marine gutless worms symbiont microbial communities from Max Planck institute for Marine Microbiology, Germany - Olavius geniculatus... | ecosystem: Host-associated > Annelida >...
GGCTCGAATAATGTGAAAACGGTTGCAGATAGGTACATACATGCTGCTTATCATAACAAGCACTGGTGACAGGCTTTTTGGATTTATCAACATCTATGACCTTGAACGACCTTGAACCCCTCAAAAAAGAGGTTTTTAGTGAATTTTTCGCAATTTTTGGATGCAGCGCACATTTCAACACCGAATTGCGACGAAATGGCTGGAGATAGACCAAGACAACCTGCGTATGAAATTTTCGGCATTAAACGTAGATTTTAGCAGTCCAAGTCCCGACCCCCTAGGTTCAAGGAGACCGGCGCAGGCGGGCGTCAAAGACAACTATCCACCAAAAAGTGGTTATTTTTCCGCAGCTATCTCGTGTAGCGTGAACACGGTTGCAGATAGGCACAGACATGCTGCTTATCATAACAAGCACTGGTGACAGGCTTTTTAAATTTATCAACATCGATGACCTTGAATGACCATGAACCTTAAAAATATTGATTTAACGTGATTTTTTTAACGATTTTTGGCTGCAAAAGAGTGAATTACGACGAAATGGATGGAGATAGACTACGATTACTTGCGAACAGGAACTGCTATAGGCTTTCGCGCGTATCGTGAGCTTTGCTCAAATTACTTGTCCTTTCCCTTTAAACCAAAATTTGTTTAATTTTAATTTTGTTTGTTTAAAGAAGTAAACGACTACGATTTAGTTGACACTTTTTAGTACATTTGGGCAAGTAAGTATAAAATAACACCAAAATTTTCACTACAGCGCATTCCGTTAAATAACCTCCAATACACTGTGGTCCAATAAAAACGTGCCACCAAACTTTCGTCCACACCTTTGCCAAATATCGATCAATTTTTAGCCGACCGTACTTAAGTAACAATTGAGCTATTGGCATGGTTGTTGTCGTTTGTCTGTCCGTCCGTCCATCCGTCCGTCTGTCACGGATGTAATGTGACTAAACGGTAAGTCGTAGGGGGTCGGCAATGGTATCTTCGGATAAAGCACTGGCGACTTCCTATAGGCTGTTAATAGTAACCATGTTTCCATCTGCAGCGGATTGGCTGCAATTTTTAGTAGAAAATTTTAAGATATAAATGGCCATCTCGGAAACGGTCAGAAGTAAGGCCAAGATTACTATTAATCACTAGTAGGAAGTAGCATACGCCCTTTCAGATAAGATAGAAATTATCAATTTTGGATGACCTTCAAGATCACTGACAACCAGTACGGACGGCTATCCTAGCGACAGCTGGGCTTCTTGTAATATTTCTGATACTCGCACACTCCACAGACAATTTGAGATAAATCTGTTATCAAAGTTTCCAACTTCCCAAAACAAATTAAACACGTCGTTGATCAACGTGTAGCAAAGACATGAACAAAACTTTGGCGGCACGTTTTTTATGGATCACGGTGTACATTTTTTTCGCTTGTGGCGTGTTTTTGTTTATTTTGTTACAGTTGTACCGTTTTTGATAGGCCTATTTTTTGCTACTGCGAGTAAAAACAAACGAAAATGTTATGTTATAATTACTGGCAATAAATACGTGTAGGCCTATGCCTAAAAACAAAATTTGTTTACATCGACAGGTGAAAAACGACGTCATTTAGTGAAAATGATAGACAGGTAAACAAAGATTTAAATATAAGCATAATGCATATAACAAGAGACGAAATTCAGATACCAAAGGGTATCATTTACTCTGACGCGCTACAGTTATGCTGTAGGCGTGTATGGCACGGGTTGTCGTGTGTCCGTCCGTCCGTCTGTCCATATGTCACGGTGCGAGATAAGGCCTAGCTTGCTATTGATCAGTGATCACTAATAGGAAGTCGCATATTGGCTTTTAAATGACATGGAAATCATTTACCTTGGATGGCTTTAAAGATCAGAACTGCAAAAGGAACTGTATAGGCTGTAGCGCGTCTTCCCTAGCGACAGCTGGGCTTCTTGTTGGTCTACCCGCTATACACCGCTGATTACGGTGCTAATCGGCATGCACGTTGGATGATCGTGGAATAGGCTTTGTTTCTTTTACGATAAACAATGATGGTCGACATCGCCTGCGCCGTACTTAATATTTGCAATGCAGATGCGGCGACGATCGAGGCAAAATAATCGACCGAATGCAGTCATTAGATAGAAACTGACGCGGAGTGACGTCCGCGTTCGTATTAGCATAAAGAAATGCCGCGCTACGAGCAGCTTATCAAATGCTCCGCAAAAATGATTGAATTACCGGCTCGGCTGAGAAAATGTGTTTGTAAAACTAAAAAAATACTCAGACAGGTTCTGACATATTATGCGGCCATCCGCTTGACTTTCGATCTTCTGAGCTGAAAATTGCAGGGCTGCCGTGGGAACTGAATTTCAATTCTCATACCCATCCCATACCCACAGAAAAACCTGTGGGAATTCCCATAGAATTCCCACAAATTCCCTCTATCCAACGAAACCCGAAATCTTTCATACTTAATTACTTATACCCCACACCTCGCGTCTTTTTGTTGGATGCATGTTTTCGCTGTTTCTCATGACATTGTATAGGCCCTACTTTAAGTGCAGTGGGTTTTTTTGTTGTCCGTTGTAGAAGGTAGGCCTATCCATAAACGTGGTGGGCTCCAGGTTATAAACCTACTGCTGTCTATTAAATTAGCCCTCTCCTCTTAACACCGACACAACTCACAACTTAATTGGTATTTCTGACACAACTCGTCACAGTGTTGTGAGCTACAGGAACAGATGAGTTGTAGCAATGCTAGTGGGGCAAAGAATTTTTTCTGTGATCTGCGTTTTACGAAACACTTCGTTAAAAATAACACATATGAATTTATTATTAATGGAAAGTCAGTCAGCCTAGCCAGAAATTAGAATTTACAAGAATACTAGCAGTTAATTGTCACCAGTTGCTGCACCAACAGTGTTAAATTCATAGAAGTAACGCCTAAAGTGCCCGGCTACGGCTGCTGACTGGACGTAACTCTGATTGCGTCACCATGCTGCAGCGACGGCGACGTACAGGCCAGCGGGGCTCTCGGAAGTCTCTTATGCGTTTGCGCTAAATCTAACATCTATCCAAAATTCCCACATAATTCCCAGAGAACGCATGGGAATTCAGCACAGTTCCCATACCCATCCCATACCCATACCCATGGGAATTCCCATTTGAATTCCCATACCCACGGCAGCCCTGGAAAATTGGCACACCAGTTACATCTGCTCTGGGAAACGTTCACACCAATTTTGATTTTTCTATGTTTTTTGTGTTCGAGTTAGAAGCTCGTACTGGACAGACGCATAGACGGACGGTCGGACGGGCAGAACACGTAATGTGGCCTATTAGGATGGCCACATAATAAAGATGATTAGTATAATTATGATGAGGAATAAATAAAGCGAAATATAAGAACGTATTCTATCAACGTTTAGGTGAAATGCCAATTAATCTGCTGAAATGACCCGTCAGTCTATCAAAGCACCTGCTGATCATGAGCTTACACCACGTGACTGAATCACGCCTGTCGACGCTCGGCCTAACTCTGTCAGCGACATCTCGGACGCGAGCCAGCCACATCAAAATTATTGTAATGAGTGTGAGTCAATGATGCATCCTTCAGCTCCGGCAACAAACTGTTCCACGCTGATAGACCAGCAACAGAGAAACTTCGAGAACGGAAGCCCACAGTTTTCGTCCTTGCTGCAGGGAGATGTAGGCCAGTAATAGGGTGTTTACACGATCCAGCAAACGTCCAGCATTAGCACGTGTATTTTGAATACATTTGCTGGAAGTTTGCTGGACGTTTGCTAGATCGTGTAAACACCCCATAACAGACACCTGAGGTGTAATAACCCACAAAAATACCGGCCGCATACGGGGGCTCGTCAGGGAAAATGCTAAAGAGTTCTGTCTAGTGTAGCCTAACTATGGACTGTTTACTTAGACATTAAGCGAGAACGACATTTTTGCACAGATGCACTTAGTCCCCACTAACTGAAGCAAAATTACATTAACACCGTTTTCCGGACAAATAATTCAAAACTCTCAATCTGAAGAGCGCAGGGTCACTAAAATCATGAAATATTCTGTACGCATGCGGCGTTCGGTAATAATATTTAGCGCAAAAAGTGTAACTGTCAATGACAAGCCTAAAAGCGCTATGTTTAAGACAGATAGAGTAGGCCTATAGGTTAGCTTAGAGAATACGTAGCACGGCACATCACTGGCACGAGTTGCCAGGGCGCAACACTGACGCGTGACGACATTGACAACGTGATCGATTGCCGACGATCATTTTCCGCTCAGTTCATATTACTGTCGAACATCAAGCAAAAGACATCGCTTTTCTACTGCAGCTGCCTGTCCCGTACCATGCCACGCTCTGTCTGTCTGTCTGTCTGTTTCACTGCCTGGGTTGGGTGTGTGCCGAAATGTACGTTTACTTTGATCACTGGAGGGACTCGGAATGCTGGTTCTCGACGGTGATGAGCGGGTGGGCGTGTCGGTAGGCAGAGCTTAGTAACCGAGACACATCGTCGCGTAATTTTAATTGTCTTGACTATACTAGGCTAAAATGATCGATCAATTAGACGTGTCCTCTAAGCTTATACTGCCTCTAGGATTTTTTTGTCAAAGTGTAGTGCCTTTGACAATGTTCAAACCCGTTCTCTCGCACGACACGAAACATACAATCTGTGACAGCCGTACAGGGAAGTGTGAAACCGTCATTCCGCGACAGTGCCGTGGGTTGCTATAGCCATCCGCCGTGTCATCTTGTAGTCCGTCAAATGCTTCTTTTTCTTTTATTAAACACTGACTGATCAGCGTTCCGAGCGTGATGGGCGGATACCGATATCGTCTCGAAACACCGCAGTATCGATATCGTTAGTACTGTATATCAATAGAGCCTTGTCAGCATGATATTGATAATCTTTATTCACACAAAAGCAGCGTAGAATGAAACAGAGACAGATAGAAAGTAAGACAAACAATAAACCTAAGCTATACAAACATAAAAAGCATACCAAACACAACCTTAAACTGTCCATGAGAAAGTTTACTTACAGAATAAACTGAACATAATTCGTTAAACTCAAAAAAGCCAAACACATCGTAAAAAATGTTGTGAACAGAAATAATATGAGAATATGAGAAATAATAGGAGTACTTTGTTTAAACAGAAAACATAATCTGCGTAAATCGTATCCATTTTAAAATCGTATGTTGGCCATCTGATACGACACATCAACAGCGAGTGGGCCACTTTGAGTCACGCGGTTATTAAACGTATGGTTGGCGAGTTGGGTCAGCGTCAGTACGCGCATGCTTTCGTGTTGGAGGACATTTTGAGAGCATGCATGCTGTAACAAAGTTGGTGTGATGTGACATGTGTGATTTTTGAAGACAGGACTCAAGTTTTACCGCAGATGTTTCTTTTTTTCCTTTCAACGCGAGATCTTCGAGATGCGTCGGCCGATCGGCGTGACGTTTTGCACGGTGATCGGTTCTAGGCCGAATTTTATAATGCCGGTTGAAAAAATTTCAGGAGGGATCACCCCCAACAAATTTTAGGGACCAAAAACATGCAAAATTTGGCCCGATTTTGGTCGACTTCAAACTTCGACCGCAAATATCTCCGGAATGGATGGAAATATTCAAAATCGGTTAAGTACTTCATCTACCACAATTCCTCCGGCGTTCGGCAAAAAAAACTTTGGTTTGCAAATTGCGGAGATCTCGATGTGGAATCATACCCACCCAAATCGACTTTCAAAAGACCATATTTTGGCCCCTAAGGGGTGCTGCACCCCCAAATTTTTACACGCGATAGAGAATGACCAAGTCTCGCTCGCACACCTTCAATGGGGACAGGAGTCTCCCTTACCAATTTTTTTCAAAGGGGGGTCCAAAATTGGCTTAAATTTTAGCGAAATTGCCTCAATAATTTTGAAGCCAAAACGAATAGCCTAATGAAATTTTGCCACGTGACGTAATGCTAAGTGGGGGTGATAACGCAAGTACAACTTTTTGGGGGAAGCACCACCCCCTTACAATTTGGGATAGCGAAAAACGTCCAAAATTCGGCGCGAATGTTTTTTAGAAAGTTTTCTACAAAGTTCTAGAATTTTTTTAGAAAAATTTTTTTCTAGAAAGTTGCAACAACTTTCAACTTTAAGCGCGATTATCTCTGGAACGGATGGAGAAATCGGCAAGCAGTAAACTACCTCCATCCCGCGTTGAACAGAAAAAATTGATGAACTTTGGTCCACTAACGACAACGGTTAGTTGGCTAATGTCTACTTACCCTAAGTCGACACTGCGCGTTCTGCGTATGCTAATGCGTTTGAGTTCGGGCCACGTGACTTTGCTACGAGGGGAATGTGAGCCCCTTAAATTGTCCCCCCAATCAGACTTAGGGCGCCGGACGGACTCACGTTGGGCTTTGCTCCAAATTTCTAGTTTTCGTTACGTTTTTTGCGCGATTTCGAATTATCTTAATCGGCCAATATTTTACGGAGTTATTCAAAAAGTAATAGTGGCACAGTTTTTTTGAGACACAGTGTATTCATGTTTGTCATGTTAATGCTTGTTAGTGCGAAATAGTTACTGTAGACAACCTACAGGAAGCAACTCAGAAACGCTTTATCCGACGGTATGCGGTAGGCCTACACTATTGCGACCACACACGAAGTCTTCTCGGCAAAAGGTAAGGTTTCCCAAGACAGTTGTTTCGGAGCAATAGCGCATTATTACTTAGTGCCAAATTACGTTGGTCGTCAGTAAAGTAAAGTAGTAAAGTAAAGTAAAGTAAAGTAAAATGTAAATTTATATAGCGCATATTGTTAAAATTAACCTCTAATGCGCTACTATCCTTTAACGCCTTTGCTTCCTATAGTTGTCAGCGGAACAATCATTGCATTTTTCGGAATTTCGGGTCGTCCGTCGTCCGGTTCGTGAACGTGTCCGCGTAAATATTATCAGTTTGGTTTTAACGTCAACCCCTCACCTTTTTTGTGAGTGTGTCAATGCAGTAGGCCTATGCTGGACTCGCCCTTGTAGTGCATGAAATATATCGGTGCAGCTGAGCAATCGTTGTCAAATGCAATAATCCCACCTACAGAATAGCGCCTCTGACCTATGTGTCTGTCTCTCTGAACATAATTCCCCCTGCAGTCCCACGGAATCCCCCTCAGACAGAATCCGTCGTCAGCCATAACGTTGTGGGTTAAAAAAGTAGGCGAGCAAGGAGTTGCAATTTTTACACAAACAATGCGAACTTCGGAAAAAATCCAACAGTCAGCTGCAAATTTCAACAGAGAAGGTAATTGGTGCTTAAATTTTACTTTTTTTTACCCTAAATCTTTTCAAATAAGGGTTTTGAATCCCAAATTTGGCACTTTTAGACATAAATTTTCTGACAAAAGATTTTTCGTCAATTTTCCGACAGGCCCGCTTTGCTTCCTTTGCTCCCCTGCCACGAGCCAGTACATGCTGCTCAGATTATATCGACACTTCATCCATCATGGGTAGAAAATCCAGGTTTTCTAGAAAAAAAGGTTTTAGGTTTCTAAAGGTTTTCTGAGGTTTATAACATTTTTTAGGTTTTAGCGTACAAAGAAAACATGTCACTTAATTTGAAGATTTAGGACGACACATAACAGTACACCATTCTCCATGTCATATCGCTTATGTTGACAGAATGACGTTGTGATGCCAGAACTTAAATCGCGATTAAAATATGAGACAATTTAATTTTTATTATAAGTTGTACAACAAATAAACAACAATAACAACCTCAAAACGTAACATATAGTCTTTTGAAATTTTTAAGTTAAAAAATAAGACCTTTTTTAGACCAGTTTTTCTGCCCAGTGACCCACACAACTATTCGGCGTTGAATTACGACTCGAGCTGAACCTAATTTCGCGTTTCTCTCACACTGGAGTCATTTTTATTTTCTGTCCATTAAGCTGTACGCCATATGATATTTTAGTTTTTTTTCGACGATTTGCTCGAAACGTATTACACACACCATGAAAACGGGCAGATTTTGGCAGCTAAGGGGTTTTGTCCTTAAAGAGATGTCCTATAAGAGGAGGCTATCCAGAGGAGTTATGTCCAGGGAGGCGGCCGTTCGTTTCCTGGCTCCTTATGAACGTGTGCTGTGATCTAAATGAGTCTCTGGATAAAGTGATCATTCAACAATACTTCACAGCTGTATCATCGCTCATATACCGCAGCATATCATATAATTCTGGTCAATGATGTGCGCTGCAATTTGTAAAACGCTCGTACACAATCGTGAATGCCGCGCCGTTCATCTGCTGTAGCCTATATTGTGAGCACATTCAGTCGACTGTAAGCTTAAGGATATATTTCGGTTTGTTGCTTTCATTTGTTTAAGCTTGCAAAAACAGTTACTTTCTGCCTCGATCCCTAGTATAGCTCCTGCACTTGGCTGAATTTAACTGCTATGTTATTGTTAAAATATAGATAAACGAAAAAAATACGCTAGAGACTGTTAAATAATTTCGTGAAATTTTTCAGATGTTCACTGACAATGTATTTTCGTATAGCAAAACTCTTGCGAAATTTTTAGCGAACAGTGAGCATACAAGAAAAGACGTCGACGGCATAAGCCTGCTATGCGGCCATTCGTCCACTTGCCGAGTACACCAATTTTAGTTTTTCTGCGCCTTTTAGTTGTGGAGTTAGAAGCCAGCTATCGTACGGACAGACAGGCGGACGAAGAGATGGATGGGCAAGATACGCAATGCGGCCTATGACAAGAGTGTCTGGCAGCAGACTTAACTGATCTCATTGTCAGTTAAATAAAAAAAGAGAAAACAGACCAATTCCATTTTCCAGACTACTTTCTTTCTACTGACATCTGAAATGCCGGCTACAGACCTTTTCAATCACTGCCCTAACACTAATCGACGAGTAAGTAACGAGCACTCGATTGCGAAATTGTCCGACAAGAGCCTCACTAATCATCACGTGTCGGTGTTCTCAAGATGGATTTGCGTCGAGAACACCCGCTATTGGTCACGAATCCGTGTCACGTGATGTCAACCACGACCAATAACGATGCCATCCCATTGAATATGATGGATCTTTTGGAAAATGTATCGGACTTAATAGCAGACCGTTCGTTCGAAATGAAATCAGCGGACTGAATGAACGTTATTATCAGTCAACTGACAAACGGTCATTAATTTTTTTATTTTCATAATCATCATTCGTACTGCCAACAGCTGCCCAGAAAACGCCCACGTAGATACATGAATAAACAGATCTAATTTTTTACGCACCAGACATCCTCTGGTTTCACCCAAAACAGAGTGAACGGCAGCGTAAACGTTTAAGAGACATATATGTAAGCCTAAAGTTTGCGCCTAACACTCCAGGTAAAATTGAAAAATTTAACAAAAGTCTCATTTGCTGTCTTCCTTCTCTTCAAGACTTTCAGTCAAACGACGTAGCACACACCGGTGACTATGAACTAGGCCTACATTGTGAAAGTTACGCACCAGACCACGAAGAAAATACTGGCGACACATTCCAAACACGACTTCAATAAGCGAACAAACGAACAGCAACAAATGCGAGCAACAACAGCCTAGCAGTTGACGACCTCAGACAGTGGCGGAACCAGACTACAGAAACAAGTCTATTTGCTTACTTATATTGTATAGCTACTCTCGCGTAGGTTCCGGAGCCGATCCCGATTATAGGTGACAAATCATGTACCAGGCAATAGGCTGTCACTATTTTCCACGTGGTCCACACTTCATAACCGCAGAGCGTCACCGTCCTTGGGTTGGTAACAGATTATACTTTCCAGCAAAGTCTGAAGCCGAACCCCAGCCGCGAACACTTTTTACGCATTTTGGCTCTCAAATCGCATTTTAGAGTAACATCTTTAGTCGTTTAGTTGCAGTCAGTGCAGTGCAAATGACTGTGTTTGGTTGATATGTCAAGTAAAGTATCCCCTCCAGTTTAACTAACCAAACTTCTTCCAAAAAGTGGAGTGGATGCCTGTGGTTTGGTTTAGTGCAGAGAACCAGTCAGAACTCAAAAGTCATAAAAATTATAATATTATGCTTTATGATCGTTTGAATTACCGCGCCCCCTGCGTACACGCCAGCTGCGCAGGCCATGTAGTCGTAACTGACTGGGATGAAAATATTGCCTTTTCTCCATTTGATACAATAGTCTTTCGGCTAAGATTTTCGGCTGATTCCGTTGTTACGCCCGTTTTTTTTCTACCAAGAAACTTTTTTTCTGGTTCCGCCACCAAATACACAAAAGACATACTATTGTATACAAGTCACTGATGGACAACTTTCAAATGCCGTGTGCAAAGTATGACCCATTTGCCAATGAAAATGCAATCCCAAGGCTTGCTGAGCAAAAAATTTATTAGGACCGTCAACATGCTAAAAGCGCAATTCAAGTCGAATCACGACGTAGTTTTTGCCCAGCACTAATGTACAAATACAAGAGACGGAAACGATCTCGACGGAATGTGAATATGGAGCAATCGGCTTGTGAAACTTTGCCATTATGAAGCTAAACTATGGCTACTACAAAATAACAATACAGTACAATAAACAATAATAACCGTGACATGCATTCATATGCACAAATCAAGTATATACGATCGTCCATGTATATCAAACGACATAAAAATTGTCCAATAATCCGTGAAATATATGCCTGTGAACAAGTCACGATTCACGAAGGCTAGACATTATACGTATACTATAATGTACAGCGTTGTCTAATCAGCGACAACGAGATTTCATTTCGTGTTTAGTCGAAATGGCAGCTCTTTATTTCGTACTGTGCGATAAATGGCATGCGACATGCGATTTAGCTTGAATAATTCTTTTTTCTCTGTTTCTTATCTTACCTTTCCCTATTTGCTTTTATTTCTTAGATCAAAACCGTCATTTTCTCCGCCAAAAAGTGGCCGAAACTTTTTTTAGAAGCCTTTGCTTTTTTAATAGTTAACAAAGCTTGTAATTTCGTGGATTTATACAGCTTTTTATTTGAAGCCATTTTCTTTCCACATGCAGTGAAATGTAACTAACTGTAAAGTAAATTACTTTGTTAACAGTGTTCGCGAGGAGGGGAAAGAGAGGCTAGCACCAAACAGTGAAACCAAAGTACAGTACTGATGACTCTCTTCCCCGCCCGTTTTAGCTTCGGACCTGCAGGCCAAGTTGTGTTCAGTCGAACCGACAGTCGGGTACGTCAAAGTCGACGCAAGTTCTGGCCAGTTTGACCACGGACTCGATTACAACCGAGTCCTCAGACGAGTCCGTGTACAGATCGCCTCCAACGTGGCGACAGGTTTCAGCGTAAACAACTCAGTCTCCTACCCTCAACGGGACGACGAACGTTCTAGATCCCGTAGTGTGGTAGAGTGTGTACGCATGGATGCGGGATGAAGCAAGGTCAACGTCATCACATTGCGGTTCTATATGCCTGTGTACGATCATTCCTGCAACTCCGCTCCCACCCCTCAACGGGACGAAGATTCCTGCAGAGCCTGGTCTGAGTTCAGAGCGCTCAGCTCGGTCTGAATCGGTCTGGCTGAGACACCATTGCCCAATGTGGCGACAGGTTCCCCAGACCACCCTGCGAGTCTGCCTGCCGCCACTCACGTCGTCGGGCCGCTCAGAGGCCAGCCACGCCAGGCTGCAGTTACACACTACTGGATTACCGATCACCGACAGTGTGCGTAGCGCCGAGGTCGATACCGGAAACGCGCAGCGCTCAAGAGACCGGAAGTTGTTGTCCGACAGGTCGAGATACCGCAGCGCCGGCGAGTGACGCAGCGCAGCTTCCGGTAAGGAAGTAAGCCGGTTTGCGGCAAGCGTCAGGCGTTTGAGTGACGTAAGACCAACAAAAGTGCGCGGCCAGACAAACTCAAGACGGTTGTCGTGAAGCATGAGGTCAGAGAGGTTGACCAGAGGCAGAAAAACGTTCTCGGGCAAGTAGTTGATGTGGTTGTTGGCCAGGGACAGACTCAGCAGGTTGGACAGCCCGTCGAACGCGCGGTCGTACAGGAATTCGATGACGTTCCCGGCGACGTTCAACACTCGCAGGTTGTTGACGTAAATGAAAGTGTCGCTATGCAGTGCCTGTACGTTCACAAATACACACAGAGTTCGTGCGTGAATCGTCACAAAAACGCCTCCACCCACCCACCCCAACTAAACTCTTCGGCAATTGTTTGCTGTGAAAGAAAACTGCCCAACAAAAAGAATTTATACCACGAAAGTCTTCCACTGCGAGATTTTAGATGGTAAAAAGTCTCCCTCGTCTGGGGTAAATAATCCGCCCTCCGCCGATATGACGGTTGACAACTGACAACAACAGTGCTGCTGTTAATGAGAATTATCAAACGGCTAATCTGTAACTTCGACATTATTTTAATCCTGCGTCAATCGCAGAGTCAACACGATGTATTCTGATTTTCGTTGCATAGACCTATAGGCATCATCAAACGACCGAAGGTCGTCTTGCTGTTGAGCACTGGCTATAAGCAAATAGCGCACGTAGCACAACAGACGGGAGTTGCGTTCGTTTTCTGGTGCTACTTGTCGATATCTTCGGCAACTTTAGCGAGAGCGAAAAGAGAGAAAAACAAAATGCTGTAAAGTTATTTTTTCACTCCGCAGAAATTATAACGGTGATTTTTTTCAATTGTGATCAATTCTGTCAAGCGAACGACGATTTAACTAACGCGCTAACTAAACAGTCTTTTTATTCATGTATTTTAAAATAATACTATTTAAAACAGAAACGTAGCATGCTGCTACCTGTATACGGTTGTACGGTATGTGTAGCGTTCTGAGCTCGATGAGGTTTCTGAACGCGTTCTTGTCGAGTTTAACGATGAAGTTTCGGTCCAGGTCCAGTCGACGAAGGTTCCAGAGCCCGGCCAGCGTGTCTGAGTCCAAGACGCTTAACTCGTTGTTCCACAGCATCAGTTCTCGAAGATTTGCGGCCTCGCGGAAGAATCGAACCGGAAACTCGGTGAGTCGGTTGCCCCAAAGGTGCAGCCGCGTGAGGGTGTCCATGCCGGCCAACAGGCGCGCCGGAAGTGACGTAATTTCGCATCCAGCCAGCTGCAGCTCCGCTAGGCTGGTTCCCTGGCCGTCCAGTGCCCCGGCCTGCACGCGGTCACCCAGTCGGTTGAAGTTTAAAACCAGCTTAGCGGTGCGCAGCTTGCCAAACGCACCCGCCGGTAGATCGCCGATATTCTGTCCGGGCATGTATACTCCCCGCCAGGTGAAGGAGGGAGACTGTGGGAACGGCGGAACAGTCGGCAGATTGTGACAATGAATCTCGTCGAATGTCGTACACTCGCATCTTGGCGTGATGTCGCTGACGTTATCCGAAACCGCAGCAGACGTCGACCCAGGGCAGCCCGACCACGCGACCCCGTGACCCAACTCCACTGCCAGACCACCGGATATGACGTCATGGATCGGCAGAAGCACCGGAAGTAGTATTAACAGGTGTTGGACGCCGACAGTCGTCGTCACCATGTTGGTTACGCCGTGACGGCCCATCCGTTCAAACAGGTATACAAGATGTCGGCGTCGAGTGGTGACATAATATGTGGCCGGCCGTCCGGTTGCCGGGAGTCGCAGGCGTTAAGGGTAAGTTAGGTCACACATGCGACGATCACGCGAGATACCGCGCGTCATTTTTCCCACCGATGATGGCGACTCTTGCTTCTGAAGCGGTACTGTGGGCCTATCAGTCGGTCTGTTGTCGAGAGCGGCTCCATGCCCCATCCATGAAGAAACGAGCAGTTATGGGCAGTCACCATCGACAACGTGTCATGCGTTCTTGAGAACGGCAGTTGCCTGCACACGCAAAAGTAATATTTAAACACACGCGATGAAGACTTAAGCGGAGTTTCCATCCAACAAAACGCACGCATCATACGCAACTAACGGATGTAATGCAACTGACGTAGCTGGTCTAACGACCGCCTCTATCTTTGCGTTTTGGCCGTTGCGTCAGTTGCGTTTGTTACGTAGTTTTCTGGCGTTCATTGCATTGTTACGTACTTTCTTGCCTGCGTTGCGTACGCTGCGTGCGTTACGTTCGATGGAAACCCGGCTTTATATCGACATAAGATTACTACCGGGAATTTAAAGTTTTTCGTTATCACTGTGAGTGGGCTTGGCACATGCAAGCAAAGTTTACGGCTTCGTTTCCATGTCTTTTCATACGTTTAAAGTAAAAATTCAGACCTAGAAAAGTCATTAAAATCGGCAAATTTTTCACAGCGTTATTTTAGAAAAATAACATTTGCACAGTTATTTTCTGAGACACGGTGTAGAATTATAAAAACCGGGGCTCAAGTGGTCCCCCAGAAGCTAAAGCGTTTTTGTGAACTGAAACGTACACTTCGGTGTTTTAGCAAACAAAAGTGTACAAGATGTCAGCACGAGTGAGGGGCATGGCAAATTGGCTTAAGCGACTGTTTAAATTTGAATTGTTTGAATTTAAATTTTCTATTGTAATTGTGCATCACTTTGAGTGTGCTACGAGCTTAGTGGAAGAAAGTTCGTTGTTGTAGAAAAACAGCAGAACTATAATGTCCAACTTGCTACATTTATAGGAAGCAAGCACGTGTTGCTAAAGAAAGCTACAAAAATGCAGCAGATTATCATTCTAACCTTTCAGTGTCCGGCGTTGAAAGCGCGTATAGGAGTTTTCGCCAACCGTACGCGGCATGCCGCTAAATCCCGGAAACCGCAGACTCCAGTGCCTTCCTTAAAGGGCAGTAACGACAAGTAAGTAAGTAAAGACACTAAAGAATTTCGTCGTTTGATGTGCTACTGTCTCCGGCGTCGGTCCGGTCTCTAAGCGGAGATAAACAAGCAGCAGTCGTTGTCAGAGAAACAAGAAGACAGTGCGCCCGCCGTCTGTTGCAGACACGAGTGAAGAGCTACTGGGCTAATGTAGTCACTTCGTTGTCGTTGTCTATTGACGCCGGCCTTGGCGCGCACCTTGGCGCCTCGTTCGTCTGTCGTCTAATAGATGTCGCCACTACACGCTCGCAGCCCGGTCAACTCAGTTTCCTACCCTCAGCGGGACATGACGTTGGTTCCAAAGACCATATACCACACTGCACGGGTCGTCTGTTTTCAAGTAGTTATTCGTGTGTGCAGTTTCGTTTTGCTAGATGGTAACTAGATGTCGCCAGCACACGCTCGGTCGTCACTGCACTGCGGTGACTACTGTTGCACTAACGCAGTAGTTAGTGCAGTCACCGAGTCGCCGACGCGACGGCTCTTTTGAGTCGCCTCACAGTCACGGCTCCGTGCCGACACATCATCACCGTCGGTGATGCTCCGGTCGTAGTTTGTACTATGGAAGCGATCACAGGTCTTAAACCTTAAACCTCCATGCACCGAAACTGATGCTGCCATGACGAATGGCAGCGGCAGACACTAGTGCCGTTTAGTTACGGGAAAGACGTGCAGTCGCAAACACCGTGCGATGCGCCATCATTTTGACGCTCCCTGACAACGCGTAGAACGATGTTTTTAACCTTTCTGCTACAGCGGAACCCAGTACAAGCGTGAAGATTACTTACGAAACCCACGCGTTGATCCTTGAGTTCAGCGGCGTAGGCGAGATTGAAGGTTCAAGGGATCTGGAGAACCGACGTCTTTCAGCGGTATCAAGGGGCGGAACTCCTGTGGGAGCCTGGCAGCAAAGCCCCCAGTAACTGGCGAAAAAAGTAGGCAAAGATGACCAATTATAGCATAAAATTTGACCGTAATCCATATCTAGCAACTTTACTTCAGTCCTTTCTAATCCAAATAAGACTAGACGAGGCAATAGGCTGAATTTTAAAAAAATCTATTATCTAATATTTATAGGAAATGTGGCTATTGCCGCCTGCGATGCTTTAAAATTGACACATTTACATTAAATTAAAACATTTTTTCGTTTAAACGGGAGCATCTTCAGCGTGACAGGATAATTCTACAGTTTTACGCGCGAAAGAAGCTACTGCTTTTAGCGCGTCTTAGCCATCGCAATTCTGTCTGTCCGTCTGTCCGTCACTCGGGTGGATCAGTCAAAAACGGTGCAAGCTACGATTATCAAATCTTTACCATCGGCTGCCTGGAAGACTCTAGTTTCAGGGACCGTAAAGCTTTTCCACAAATTCGAAGGGGGTCATCCCGAACGAAAGCGCTAAATGAAAGAGGGGTGGGCAAAATTTGCGATTTTTGGCCAATAAGTCACTGTATCTCAGTAACGGTGCCAGATAGGGCCTAGGTTACTATTAATCACTAACAGGAAGTCGTACACTGGCTCTCGATTGGCGCCGAATTCAATGACCTCGAATGACCTTGAACGCCAAAACAGGGGGTTTTATGAATTTTTTGGCGATTTCGGGCTAGACGCAAGTCTATATCATTCACAAGTTGGCGCCACAGAACTATCGTTATGCCGTCCAGATAGAGAATTTAGTATTTGTATATTAACTTAACGTGAACACCCCAATTTTCAGCTAAACTACTGAACCGTAACTGCTATGGGCTTTCGCGCGTCTCGTGAGCATTAGCTCATATTTTTTGTTGCCTTTAAATAAATAAATGTACGAAACATTAGTTTATACACTTGTTAACGGCAACATTTAAGGACTTGCACATCGAAAACAGCAAAAATTACAAAAGGTGATATTGCCCGCATCACACTGACTGCGTGTCAATGTGCTGCTGAATAATA
>Ga0209671_1002567_pt1 | contig 16770 bp, 9 predicted proteins | sample WorMetHERISLAND2_2_FD_187401 | JGI IMG/M metagenome (GOLD analysis project Ga0209671, IMG submission 187401) | Marine gutless worms symbiont microbial communities from Max Planck institute for Marine Microbiology, Germany - Olavius geniculatus... | ecosystem: Host-associated > Annelida >...
GAATTAGGTATACACCAGGGAGTGTCTTTTACACTCCCTGGTCTATAGGCTATGCACGTAATTCTCGATGCACTTCTGCGAAACTTTCGGCGATGAGTGAAAAAGCAGAAATCGATTGCATTTTTCTTCGCTCGATTCGAATCCCGATATCCCCTCGCCGCGAATGTCTTTATTTCTGAGCATCATTGCTAAATAAAGTGCTGCAGCAACAGCGGCGGAAGAACCTTGTGCCATTCCCGTGTGTAATCAAGAGATGGCGCTACTGTACACGGTCAGTCGGCGATATTAAGCGATGCGTCGCGACTGCGCGATAGATACCGCCGTGCATTACGCACTAAGTGCTTCGACAGCTTCACCAAAGGCTTATAGTAGCTCGCCGCCATTAAGTGCTTTCGAGTCTATGACGATGCTATTTTAAAAGTTTTCCGTCTATTCTTTTTCGGATATTTCTACGCTTCAGCGTCTTTCGTGGACACAACATTATCGTTATTTTTGTCAGATCTCGTAGAATGTGGAATAATAGATATTCTCTCTTTTTTTGTTTTTCTTGGCTTATGCTGCTTAACTGCAACAGCAACTAAAGCAATAACATGCATTCATTTTCGTCAAAAAAATCATAATGCGTCAGCTTTCAGATTGGTGATTGAAAACGTACCGCAACTTTGTATTTTATTCGCACTTGACTTTTCACGCGACATGTGAATCACTATATAGTAAGAAAATATAGGCATGCAATTAAAACGTCAATTTATCGTAAAGAAAGCATTTTAAATTAATACTTATAAATGTAGTCGCAGAGAACTGTTTAGTTAATTTTTTAAGTGACAGCAGCATTTATATCGTTCTTTTCTAGATTGACTAGTTTAACTGTAATAACTATCGCTATAGAAATATGTCACAACGCTGACTCCAAACACTATCTTTCGCTGCAATGGTGCAACAGTTGAAGCTATGCTACAGCTTGAAGTCGTTAGCGTGATCGTGTGTACGAACACGTTTAGAAATGTGAACAAAGCGCTGTGATGTACATTTTAGATGCACATTTTCAAGAGTGTTTTAAACACTATTTTTGTTCAAAATTACTTGATTTAGTTCAAACTGCAAATTACGTAGCGTAAATTTTTTTTCAAGTCTAAAAAGGCATGTAGAAGCCCCTAAATACATCCTCAAATCGTCTAGTGACGCCGTGACAGGGACAGGGAAAGAGCATGTTACACCTTTCCTCTAACTACAGCCTGTCGGAAAACTTGTTTTTTATGTCCGAAAATGTGTTTCAAAAATACCCAATTTGTGGTTAAAATCCCATTTTGGGGGAATTTAAAAACCGCATTAATATTCAGAGCACAGTGAGCACCGATAATCTTCTCTGTGCGTGGCAATTTGCTGCTCTCCGTCGGAAAATTGCAACTTCGGCTGCCTTCTCCCCCTACTTTTTCAGCCCACGACACGCCGCTGTGCACGCCCGTCAGTGTGTATACGAGATAATCCGATATGTGGTCGCGGAAAATCATCGTCGTCAACAGCAACATCCCAGCATCAACGTTAGCAGCAGGTGCTAACTAATACGGCTTGACGATAATCATGCAGCGGCTTTGGCGCCACTCAGTGCGCCTGCTGATGCTGTTGATGCATTAAGCCGAGACGACGCTGGGTGCATGGTTAGGTTAATCCACGTCCGGTCATCGTCCCTCGTTAACGGTGATAGATGGGCTATACTGCTAGATTTATACTAGGCGGGTGATCCATGAAAAGTAAATCCCTAAGTTCATATACACAAGAGCGTATTTAGCGAGGTGCGTGCCTTGCGTCTGTCTCTTTCGAAAAAAATAACAATAATTATTTGATAATGGCACAAACATAATTGTTTAAATTGGTGTCCAGACAAAACCTCCCCGGACACAACAACCCCTTAGAATTAAACTCTTCTTTTCAACCAGAGTAGGACGATCCCCTCCTCTTAGGACAGAACTCCGATCCCCCGATCGGCAATACGTGTTCTAGGTAGACTAAAGCTACCATTTTTATCATAATTTACAGATCTTGTGTTTTGTCCTGGTGTGTTCCAGGGGGTTTCGTCCTACCCCTGGATTAGAAGGGAAGTTCTATCCTACAGGGTGGTCCAAAAAACAGATACCCAGTTTTATTTTTAATAATAATTTTCAATAAAGGTGCGGTGGGTGGAAAAACTTCATGTTTACGCGCCATAAATGTCTGCTTGTAACAGTGAAAGAATGGTTAAAATCGGTGCTGAATTACTGAAGTTATCCCAAAATAAAGCTGGGTATCCGTTTTTTTGGACCACCCTGTATACTCAGGAGGGGTTCGTTCCTACCTTCGTTTAAATTACCTGTGGATTTAAAAATTTTAAATACAACGAGTTGTCTTAGTTGCTGTCGTACAACTCGAAGGTTGCTGTACTGTACAACTTGCTGTGAATTTGTTGTATAACAGATGCACAAGAAATCGATGCAAGTGGAGTTTGTGGTGGCACAATGACGCTAAAGATCGTTCTTTGCACAGGACTTACATGTACATGTAGCTCCTCGTTGGAAGTGGCATCTCACATCGTCGTCGCTGTAGTTACTATAGACGGCTATTAGACACGCAATGGTTCTTTGTCTGTCACTGCGTGCCGTCCGCATTTGTCTTTGCGTCATGCACTCGGCCGACCGACATTTTCTATCAGGCTCATGAAACGATATCGTCCGCCAGCAAACCAGAGCTATAAGCATAGCATCATTAGTTCATCTTTTATCCCAGCAGCAGTAGTAGATATCATCGCCTTAGGCTTCAATTTTCTGCATCTCTATGGGACTTCCGTGCACTGAGTGCATCATGTAAAACGCTAAGACGTTGGAGATTATTCGTCGCGTATCTCAGTAGAATTAACTCGATCACGCATCACGTGTGGCTGAATCGTCGCAATTCGGTTTACTGGCAAAAACTTATTATCCTTCAGCCCTTAGATGATTTCGGCTATAATACGTTAATGCATTAGTATAGGCCTAACCGTCTAATACTTTTAATATATTACTATTCTGGCAGTTACTTTATCTAAGTAGTGCTAAAGTCGTTTATTAGTGAATTGGTGCAGCAACGACCTCCCTCCCCCTCAAAAAACAAGTTGACTACAGAACGTAAAGCTGTCGTTTTCCGTGGATGCAATGAAAACGATGAAAGACAAAGTTATGAGCAGTGAGATCGATGGCGTTGTCATCTCGTGTGATGGCTCCAAGTCAACTCAGCCTTTCACTGCTGCGGGGTAAGTAAATCAAGTACCGTTGTTCTGGCTTGCGTTACGGCAAGACGCGTTCAGTCACCTGTGTAGGGTGACAGATGCCATTGTGATCACATAAAACAGATATGCTTTGTAGCTCTGAAATGAGTTTCACAAAGTATACACAAATACACACACCTTTTAACCGTTTTTGATAGCTAAAACAATTCGCAAATTAAAACCAGGAAAGACAAATCTCGCTGAACAAAACAGTGATTTACTGTTATAATCAGACGTCGACCTGTTTGACATTAGTTTTATTTATGCGAAATGCTTATGGGGCAATCGTTAGTTATTACTGTTAGTTTTTATTATTTAATTAGTTAGAGACCTGTGGATTGGCATGACGACGAATTAACATTGGCGACTATAGGTCTGCGGCTGGATTGATTAATGCGCACACAATCGCTGCAAAGATGATGGGACCGTACATGGCCCTAAAGCTAAATTGACACTGCCTTTTCCTTAGGTGCCGAATCCACTAGCCCCCGCTACCAAACATTTTTTGGAAAGGAGAGAGAGAACCCATCCCAGATTGCAATTTGGGCAAATGTGCGTCTGGTTTACCCTTAATAGGTCTAGCCCACTAGTCGCCTTTCTGCACACATCAAACTGAACAGTCAATCCAACCGTCAAACGCTTTGTGTTAGCCTACATTTCGAAGCTAAATCTGTGCAATTTTTGTCACTTGGGCGAGGTAACACGTGTGTATAAGCTTATAAATTTAATGAGCTGAAAAAAACATGCAAAAATTTTCTGATTTCGTCGCTGGATTGAAAGTGTGGAAGGGAAAAATAAAAGAGAAAAAAAGGAGCGAAAGAATGGGATGAGAGAAGGGAAAAGCGGAGAAAAAAGAATGAGTTTGCTCCCAGAGCGATTGGAAAAGTCGTCGCCTAAGTATGTACTGAACAGAACCTGGTGCGTCTGCTGAGTCGCGTCTGCTCGGCGCAGATAAGAGACAATCACGTGTGCACATATTTAGCGCCTGTCCATCCCATGCAGATTCGTCTTGAGACTCTAACGTTCCCCCAACTGATGAAGACCTCTCTCTGTTCTCTTTCTGCGCTATAATGCAACTAAACCGAAGCCGTTTGTCGGCTATTTTAAGCAACATACTCTTGGTTGCGGGCAGTAAGCGAATGGTATCAGTTTAGAGATTACCAACAAATATCCCAAGTGTTACTTTTCGTTGCATAACACTGCTGAAGTGTGAGATGGAGCTTGCTCTGCACTATGCGACCTTGCTACATAGTTTTCTAGTGCGCAGTAAGAAGTGACTGACCCCATCGCCCGTGGTGAAACTTCGTGGGAGTAAAATCGTGAATAGTTTGCTAAGAAAGACTACAGTCAGTCGCAGCTTGCAGCTGTATCTCTCTCCCACCCCACACCGCATCTGTTGTCGCCTTACCTAGGCCTAGACCTATGTCACTTCCGGTCGATGCACTCCACTGTCCGCCAGACTTTCCAGACTCAGTCCAGTCACGATTTCTCAACGCTGACCACAGCCGAACAGCTAGGCTATGGGCGGAAATGATGGGCTTATGGCCGTGGAAAGCAGACCAGCCAAATTCGTATTTAAGCTCCCACGTCATATGACTCTTTCTCTTGATCACTGGTTTTCTGTCTGTGCTGGCTGGAACTGCTGGGAGAGCTGAGAGAGCACGTGCTTGGAGTGTGTCGTTTATTCATGCCGCCGTTATCATCTTCGTCGTCGTTTTTGTCGCTGCATGCCGTCATCTCAGTGAACTTAATACAGCACCTCTTTCTACCTGTTTGGTGAGATTCGTTTCATTGTTTTGGGCCACATTTAACTTGGTATAAAAATTAGGACTCAAAAATCTGTCTAGGCCCCAAAATAACGTAAATTAAGCACCAAAATTCTCCCCATAGTTTAAAGTCTAGTTTCACTCCTATAAAGAACCTCTTTCGCGAGTCACCCTCGAGAGGGTGGCGCCCGATGCGGTCACCGAAAACATTAGATCAACCACAGACCCAACAGCAGCTCCCCAAAACACAAATGTCAACACCACTAGGCAGACTTCTACAGAAGCACGCGAAGATTTCAGCTTTGTTGTTTGCCACGTCCGATCGTATGCACCTCCAAATTTTCGGTAATGTCAAATTGTGTCAGTATGGCAGAATGACGAAAAAGCAAAATCGATCAGAGATCTGAAACCTCCGCCGAACATTGTGCTGACACCTGGCGAACACAACAGAAGCCAAGTACTGCGTAAGAAGACATTGCGGTCACACGTTGGGTGCGACATAACGAAACTTGTGACTGAGTTTGCAACGTTGGCTATAGGCCCACGAGAAGCAAACTTGTCCCTATAGATTCCACTATTAGCAACAGCGCAACTATAGAGACAGACGGACGGACGGACGTCACTGGGATGCTAAAAGCGTAATGAGTACGGGAATGATTGGACGACAAATAAACTAGGGACTCTGAGACGTTGTGGAACGTGCTAAGCCAATAGGCTTACAATGTGTGGGCGTGGAGCTGCTGGAGTGACGATGACCAAGATCTATCGATCGTCGCTTCCCAATTTTCTGACTTTTAGCCGACAGTACTTAAGTAACGGTCCTGCTATTGATACGGTTGTCGTCTGTTCGTCCGTCTGACGGCGTTCGTACCGGATTGTGGCTAAGCGTTAGGTCGTAAGAATAAACTTTGTACACAAATAATCAGTAATGTGCCTCAAACTTGGGCATGCAAAATATCAAAAATCTAGTGCAAGAGGAACATTTTCAAATTCGGGGTTGAACGGACGGGAGTAAAAATGTGCGTTTTATACGGAAAACTGGCCATATTTGCAAACGGTGAGAGATACGGCCAAGGTTACTATTAATCACTGATAGAAAGTGACAATGTTTTTCAAATAACATTGAACTCGTCGACCTTAAATGACCCTGAAGGTCACTGACAACCAGTACGGTCGGCTATCTTAGCGACAGCTGGGTTTATTGTCCGTCTTTTTGTACAGTAGGCCTTTACTACAACATGGGGTGTAAAGTATAAAATTGTTTAATTGTCTTAGACTAAGATCACCTTGCACTGGTACTATTTTCATAACGTAGCCTACGGATGCAGTCATGCGTCATACCGCAAACGACGATGTACAGTACTGTAATACAGTTAGATCTGATCGCAGTCTAAGTAGATTAGACCACTGTCTGGAATGGTATAAGTTATTACTGCGCATCCACTTACTCACTCCAGACCGTGGTCTAATTTACCCTGTGTCCCAAAAAGCATCCCCGACATTTTCGACTGTAACTTGAAAACCAATTAACAACTTTTGATAATTTTTGGTACCAATATTCCTAACACAACTTGCCATCAAATGATTGTTTAGTTTCCAGCCTCACCCAATGTATGCTTTTGCACTACCTAGAGAAAGCAGATGAAGCGAGATATGTGTTGAAATAAACAGTAGACCTGAAAAAACATTCCAGACATTATCGATCGTAACTTAAATAAAGATTAGCAGATTTTAATAATTTTTGGCACAAACATTTTGGCCACAACTGGCTATTAAATAAGTGTTTTAGCTTTTACTTCACCCATTATCTGCTTTTGCACTACCTAGGGAAAACAGATCAAGCATAATACGTGTTGAAATGAATAGAAAACGTCAATAAATTCTATCTATCTTAATCTGTGGGCCCCAACAGCCAGTCTATTACAAGGTTTGACTGTCATGCAGCAGTGTGTCTACCAGATAATGTTTAGGAATGTTTGTAAAGTCAAGAAGCAACTGGTACAGCCTGGATTAGTCTGGAGCAGAACATTATCGATACTGCTGTCAATGAATGGAGAAAGCGTCTCCTTGCCTGTGTTTGCATAGTGGGCCAACACTTCAAGCAATTTTACCGCAGGCAGTTGAAAAATGCACAACTGGGTGAAATATCAGCCAAAGTGTCAGAAATGTAAACAAAATGTGTTTTACGCGTTATGTTACTTAAGGAATTATATTGTATCGGATAAAAGAGTGATATTTCGCTGGTTGTGTTTTTCCTAGGTAGAGCAGAAACAAACGTTGGATGGGGTGGGAAAATAAATGGTCAGATAGACGGATTGTGTGTGTTTTACTGACGTATGTCGTTCATTCGGCTTACAGACGCAGCATGCACTCATCGGCGGGTGTCAAGTCTTAATTACCGCCAGTCTATTTTAGTCGGCGCACACAGACCCTGCACCAGATTAATTATTCAACCTGCTCACGGAGGGTTGGCCAGGCTGAGTTCGCGAAAATGATTCAACCTTGCCCCGACGGCGATGAACCTTTACTAGCAATGCGCGACTTTCAATTAACCTGGCGGCAAGCCAAGCCATCTCCTCCAGGCCGTCCGCTCACTTACCAACAGTTCAGGTCGGGTTTTCAGCCAACATTAAAAAATAATCGTATCGTGTCACAAGGATAATTTACCATATAGGCTTATGAGTGATCGCTTGTAGATGTACAGAACTGTATTACACAGGTTGTTTTCAGACGATTACTCTAAGGACGTGACATTATGACATGTCGCGTGTGTTGGACTTGTCGTCAACAGCAGTTGGTTGTGATATGCTGCGGCTCTCATGACGAGTCACTCTGTCGGACGTCGGCGTTTCTTTCAGTCGATTCGTCAACACGACATCTTTTCACGTCCGACGTCGATTTGTGGCCGGCTAGCGAATGTTGTAGGAAAAGGGTTGCACTCTCAAAGAAGTGGGGGTCACGGCCTGGAACGCAACGAGTGGCATGCATTAAGCAAAATCGCGTTAATTTTTTGCATGTTTTTGCTTCGTTCCAGAACTGCAATACGCACAAAATACAACGCAATATAGGCTAATATTGTAAATTTGTAATTTGTTCACTCACAAAAAGTTACAACAAAAGAGAATTCAAGTAAGTAAGCAAATAAATCGGCGATCTTTCTTTCTCGTGGATTTTAGTAAAATAGTGGGAAACGTGTCTCCCCTCGTGGAAAAAAAAGTTGAGAACACTCCCGCTGTCAGCACGTACCACTCACTCTTTTGCATCTTGTCTGCATCTGACAGACGGAAAAACGCTTGATGGCCACAAAACACCCCACCTAGCAGTGTGCATAAGGCTAGCCGTCATCATGTCAGTTGGCACTCGATATCAGCTGCTGAAGTGACCGACGGTCGCGGGTACAACGCGAGATACCAGAGTAGCATTACGAGTTGACTGACGTCATTAACTGACTCGTTCCCACCCTCTCAGTTGAGTTTCTGCAATAAGCGTATGAACGAAACAAAACTCGATGTGGAAACCATGCAGTTCCAAGCAAGCTCAGAACTTTTTGACGAACTGGCCAATCAGTGTGCTCGATTAAAATACAGCGTGAATAAGAAAGTAGACCACCGCACCGAACTTCTCACAACTTAATTATTTCACCAACTTACTTTTGGTTTTTACGCGCGAAAGCAGCTACTGCTTTCAGGGCGTCTTAGCCGTCGCAATTCTGTCTGTCCGTCTGTCCGTCTGTCTGTCTGTCACACGGGTGGATCAGTCAAAAACGGTGCAAGCTAAAATCACCAAATTTTTACCATAGGCTGCGCGGAAGACTCTAGTTTCAAGAACCGTAAAGCTTTTCTATAAATTCGAAGGGGATCACCACGAACGAAAGCGCTAAATGAGAGCGGGTGGGAAAAATTTGCGATTTTTAGCCAATAAGTCGCTGTATCTCAATAACGGTGCAAGATAGGGCCTAGGTTAGTATTAATCACTAATAAGAAGTCGTACACTGGCTCTCAATTGCAACCGAATTCAATGACCTTGGATGACCTTGAACGCTAAAATAGGAAATTTATGGATTTTTTGGACGATTTCCGGCTGCGAGACACATTTTAAGAGCAAATTGCGCCGAAACCAATTGAGATAAACATGGACAAGCTGCATATGAAATTTTCAGCATTGAACGTAGATTTTGACGGTCCAAGTCTCAATTTTCTAGGTTCAAGGAAACCTGCGCACGAGGGCATCAAACAGCGGTACCCCCGTAAAAGTAGACTGACAGTATGCGAACAGGAACTGCTATAGGCTTTCGCGCGTCTCGTGAGCATTAGCTCAAATTTTTTGTATCTTCTAATTATATGTAATTAATTACAATTTCATTTACGACAGTAGATTTAGGTATAGTTTTCACGAGTTGTAAAATTCAAAAGTGCCTATAATGGACTTTTCATGTTAGAACTATTAACTGTAGTTTTCTTGATTTTATTCATGACTAAATAAATCCAATCAGCACCGCTTTGTCATCATATTTTTCATATAAACTGCAGTAATTATTAAAAATATTTTAACACGGTTTCCAATTCTTCCGAACAAACAAATTCAAATTGAATAGGCAAAAAATTGAATAGGCTTTCATTCGAATTGCGAAATAAGCATCACTAGTAGAAGCAGTGGCGCGTAGGCTGTAGCAGAAACAGGTGGCTGACATTTAGCGCCATCTTTTTTGCGTAACGTTGGCATGAAAGAAAGAAATACGTCAGCAGTGCCGACATATTTTTCGGCCATCCGCATATAGCTGTACACTGCACTACGCAGTTATTCTAACCATAATTTGTTGGCACATCTCAACTTCGTCGCGCTTTCAGTTATGCCAAGTTTCTTTACATTTCTTTACATATCCTTAACTGAGTTAACTCATGCATATCACTCTTTCGTTCGTGTTTGAATAATGTTTAGCTACATGTCAACTTGTCAACTCGTCCGCTTTCAACGCTAAAACAAGAAATATTTTAGATTTTGTCCAATCTAATGTACTCCTCGAGCGCATTATTTTCTCCTGTATTCTTTTAACTGCTTTTTAGTTCCTTTCTTTTCACACCGCAAATAGCGGTGCCGACAGCATCAACCGTGCAGCTGACGTCATCACGTCACGTGACCCCAAAAGGTCAAACTCGTGACCCCATTATCTTTGAGGCGCCATACCTCTATAACGGTGCTAGATAGACGCATGGTCTTGTCCGTAGTGACCATGCGTCTATCTAGCACCGTTATGGAGATATGGCGCCTCAAAGATAATGGGTTCACAAGTTTGACCTTTTGGGGTCATGTGACGTCATCGGTCACGTGACCATTCGACTCCCGGGGGTCGACTTCCTATCGGTGGTCCATAGTGACCATGCGTCTATCTAGCACCGTTATGGAGATATCGCCGTTTGAAGTTCTTCCAGGAAGGCTCTTCTAGGAATAGAGGTCGGTCGTTGGTCGGTCGGTCGGTCGGTTCTCAATATTATGCTGATCTTATATACTCTCTTCGCTACGTTAGGAACGTAGCACGCAAGGAGTAAAAATAACGATTTATCGGCAATTTTGAATAATAAGCTATGCCTCTAGGTCGTCACACTTTCAGCAATAGGCTATGCTGTTCCGCAACTCTGTAGGTCAATGCCATCCATTTCACTCGACGTCACTCAGCTCTTTCAAGCTCCGTCGCCGTCTCAACAACTTTTAACTTTTCTGCTGCTGCTGTTTTTTAACAGCCGCCATGTGCCATCAGTGACTGCCTGTGTCTACGAGGCTCTGATTTTGGCAAACTGACAAACACTTTGTGCAGTGTGCATTTTTAAATTTTAAGTATGAGTAGGGCCTTTATATAGGCCTAATTTTGAGTAGGATATGAGACTTGCCGAAAGACCGAGACTGAATCTAAAAACCAGGCAGGCAGAGAGACGGACATGCTAGTGACACGATGACGTTCTGACTCGCTGGTGACACGTGCGACTTCCCTGCTCACTGGCGCGTGACGTCCACGGGCTATACTCTTCCTAGCTGTAACTAATTACCCGTGGCACGAGCTGGCAGCAACATGATGACAGGTGAGTTATAAGTAGTTTATGAGCAGTAAGCTTACTCATGGCACTTACTCTGACAAACCGCATTGACAACAGACGTTCGATTATGTAACGAGCTCACATATAACACCATGTAGCGACCCATCTTGCACCGTGATCAGTTCATCAACAGAGCTGGAGTACGTGTTTCTGTGATAAATTATATTACCTAACTGCAGGTACTGTTTTAATAATAATAATAGACCTACAGTCAGTGACGTTATGAACAACATCGTGAAGGTACGTACACGTTTTGATAGGCCTAACTGCTGTTAATTTTATCCACATAGCCTATAGGCCTAGGCCTATCTAGCCTCCATCGCAGGCATCAAATTACAGGCTAATCTTTGGCTAACCTTTGGGTAGGTCTATGTGTCGTCTGTCGTTGTCTCTCTGTCGTCTGTCTGATGTCATTTCTGTAACACGTATTGTGGCTAAACGGTACGTCGTATAGGTCATCGGTGTTACAGGTGGCTAGCGCGATGACGAGTTCCTGTGTGTTAATAACCATGTTTGCTGTTTAGCTGCAGCCTATCGTATCCTAGCGCTGATTGTAGGCTATAGGGTTTGATATACCAGCGTCACCATAATATGTATGAGTCTATACTCACTCTGGAAAATCGCTTTCTTTCCGCGACTGGAAGTCGGCCAGCCTTCGGATACACCGGTAGGCGCACGGTCGGCCCACTCTATCGACAGCTGGCCAGTTGTCGGCTTCTTAATTGTTAGACATGATAGTGGATATAATTAGGCCTATGACCTATCTAGACCGAACTTAATATTTTTCGCTCTAGTAGGCCTACACGTAGGCTACATGTATTGGCACCTCCATTCATTGAATCTCGGACGGGCAGTGCAAATAGCGTTCGTTTACATGGCATTGTAACCGACCAACAGTACTATTTTCCAAATTTTAATAGCCCATAAGCAAAAACAAATCACGTATAAAAGTAATAGACTGCTTTCGCGAACATGCATGCAGGCGGATTTGCGGCCACACCGCTGCAGATGGCGTTTTACGCGCGATAGTAGAATGCTTCGCGCGTCTATAGCCATGGCCTGGGCGTCTGTCTGTCTGTCCATCCGTCCGTCACACCCTGGCACTGTATCAAAACGGCGACACCTAGAATCACGAAATCTTCACTGTGGGCTACCTCAAAGTCTCTAGTTTTTTGTGACAAAATTTCGTGCTTCTGGGTGCGGGGGCTCCTTTCGAACGAGGGCGTCAAAGAGGGGTACCGCTCCTAAAAAGACGTTATTTTGCCGTTATTGGCTCGTATAGTGTGAAAACGGTTGCAGATAGGTACAGACATGCTGCTTATCATAACAAATGGTGACAGGCTTTTTAGATTTATCAACATCGATGACCTTGAACGACCCTGAACTTTCAAAAAGGGGTTTTTAGTGAATTTTTTTGCAATTTTTGGATGCAGCGCACATTTCAACGCCGAATTGCGACGAAATGGCTGGAGATAGACCAAGACAACCTACGTATGAAATTTTCAGCATTAGGCCTTAAACGTAGCCTACATTTTAGCAGTCTTAAGTCCCGACCCCCTATAGGTTCAATATGAGGCCGGCGCAGGCGGGCGTCAAAGCGTATGGCTACCCCCATAAAAAGTGGTTGGGCCTATTTACCGCAGTTATCTCGTGTAGCGTGAAAACGGTTGCAGACAGGCTCAGACATGCTGCTTATCATAACAAACAATAGTGACAAGCTTTTTACTGGTGCCAACGTCGATGACCTTGATTTTGAATCCCCGAGATAGGGGTAGTGCATTTTTTGCGATTTCCGGCTGCGACACACATTTTAAGAGTGAATTGCGCCGAAATGGCTGGAGATGGACCTGGACAACCTGCGTATGACATTTTTAGCACAGAACGTACATTTTTAAGAATCAGCCACTTCCAGATCAGCTCAGCGGATCAGCTCAGCTCAGCAGATTAAACCGACCCTACCCCTCTCGGCGCCTTCGGCGCCTCGATTCGGCTCGCGCCTTCGGCGCTCGGCACTGCTTTGTTCAGCACCCCCAATCGTAAAATGCCAGCTACGGCTCTGATTGCCGAGGTGGCAGGATCGCTGCTATCGCGCGTCACGTGAGCTTTTCTCAAATTACTTGTGGTTACTAGGACTATTGACAATCTCAGTGTCACACCCAGCGCCTCTGTATCTTTACACACGTTTAGTTTTATGGCGCTTTATAAGTTCGTTTTTAACTTTAACTTGACTGTCGCGAACGAGCAGGTGCTCGTCCTAGTTGCATTAATTAGCGTTGTCCGTATATGGTAATGTGGGCGGAGTCCGGCTTGCCGTCGTATAGCGCAGCGTCACAGCCAGCGTGTACAGTTTGTAGCGCGCTATATCAGCTAGTAAATTACTGATTAAGATTTCAGAAAGTAAAACTAGATGTAAACATAATATAGTTTGTATGACACAGAAGCACGTTATGAACGAATGATTCTTTTTGCTCTGTCGGCTGTTGTAAAACGTTGGGGATGTAGCTCAGTGGTAGAGCGTTCGCTTTGCATGCGAAAGGTCCTGGGTTCGAAACCCAGCATCTCCAGCTTTTTCTCGCAAAAGTGTTATAACTTATTTTACCTGCAGTATTTTCAATAACATTACAGTATATTTTTTTCTCTGAATTATTCCGACATTTTTTTGCTTGACGCCGCGACGTTTCGCATCATTTACTTTACGCTCATCATTTTTAGCCGACTGTGAGTAGGCCTATGTGACAATTTGAATTTTTCTACCATAATGATAGGCCCCTATAGGTCTATCAGAAATTTGCACATGCATGCTCTCGGTCGAAAAATTGCAACTTCCTTTCTTTCCATTCCAATTTTTTTAACCTTCGATGTCGCTGCATAAGGTTCTCGTATGCTGCTGGCAGATATGCGCAAGATGATGCTAGGCCTAATGCATTGTGTGTACCCAATAGACCTACACACGGTCAATTGGTCATTTATCATATAGGGAGTGTCGGATCTAATTAAAGCCGGTTTCACAGTTGAGCGACGTTCTGGCGTATAACGATGATCAGGACGGTGTAACCCATCGATTATCTTGATCTGGCCACGGTGTGGTGACACACGTTGATAGATCGATCATTGATGAACTCGTCGACTGCTTGGATGCAGATCGTCGGACTTCAGCCAGCGGTTAAAGTGGGGGGAGCGCGGAAGGCTAAGCATACCACTTCAGTTTTTAGTCTCCCCCACGTCTACGTTATGCCCCTCGATCGATCCACATCAAAATTCATGCCCATCACCTGCAGTACGGTACGCTGAAAACTTCACCAGTACTGTTGTGCAGCGTACGCACACTGACTTATTAAATGTATAATTCTTAATTATTTTTTTCAACTACAGATCCTTCGTCGTCGTTCGTTGATCAATATAACACATAAGGCCCGTTGCTGTCGACTTGGAATATTGTTTTATTTACTGACAATTGTATTTGTAATTATTCTGCAGATCATTTATCTAACGATCTTTTTTAACGTATGAGTATTACTGTGCTGTATCTGTAGATCGTGGTGCAGCTGCTGGTGTCAGTCTGCGTTTTGCTGTCCACGTACTACATCGACGACGTGCGACGTCATCTCGCTGACCTTATGACCTTAAGTCTCCGCCGACCTTCACTGCAATCTCGACGCCGTGACCTTGACGACGTCATCAAGGACATTCATTATCGTCGTCGTCGTCACGTTGAGAACTCTGGGATCGGAGGGGCAAACGCAGTCGTCAGGCTTTACAATCTCAGACGTCGACAGTACGTCTCCAGTGACGTCATGGCAGTGACGTCATCACGCCGGGGTGACGTCATCGCGGGGAACCCCCACCGTCACCGCCACCGCCACCGTCGCCACCTACATTCTGCTGTCCACTTCAGCAACCAAATATCGTGCGCTTCGTGTGAGTATTTCAATATTTCTGATCTGTTACCGCTGCTTTGCATACGATACTATACGATATGGATTTGCACTTTAAAACTGACAGAGAAGCTAACAGTTTAGTCTAGCACATAAAGTAAAAAGGACTTAAACGTTCTAAACGGAAAAGAAATGAGAAAAAACTGAAACAGAAGTAAACTTGTTTTATCGTGTTTAGGTCTGGACTACAGACAAGAGCGCCATTCTCGTTTAGAGAACCTATTTATATATCGTTTATTTTATGCAACACCTATTTACTAATTTGTGTAATCCATAATTGTAGCGTTGCTCAACGGTTTATTTACTTTAGGCCTACAGTAATTAGGCTATGTAATATACAAAATTATAGCCTAATAGCTGGTCTAAATGAGGTCTAACTTCGCCTACTATCTCACAGACTCACAGCGAAAGCAAAGAATAAAGTGATTGGTAAAAATTCCACCATTTACAACTGTCGTTTTTGCGAGTATTTTGTCAAGTTTTCTTGCTGTGGCAACTTGACTCTGAGACGATTGCGTTGTGATTGCGCTGTGTGGCTGTGCGTCTCCAGGTCGGTTTGAGATGCTGTTTTTGTGTCACGAGGCGCCGCAGTTTTTCCGTGACTGTCCGCTGCCACCGTCACTGTCCGGGCGTGTCCGCTCCAGGACATGGATATACGGCGTAGCCATGTTCCGCTCCGTTACGTCACGCCGGTTCCTCTGCATGGATCGACACGGAAGCGTCGTTACCAAGGTAACTAGCTGGAAAAGTATGAAAATTGGGTCGTCGTTCATACTATCCAGTATGAACGACGACCCAATTTTTACGCGCGAAAGCAGAATGCTTCGCGCGTCTTTGTCATCGTCTGGGCGTCTGTCCGTCTGTCTGTCTGTCACACTCGTGATCTGCATCAAAACGGTGCAAGCTAGGATCACGAAATCTTCACTGTGGCTGCCTCAAGGTCTCTAGTTTATCGTGACAAAATTTCGTGCCACTGGGTGCAGGGGTTCCCTTCGAACGAGGACGTCGAAGAGGGGTACCCCCTAAAAAGACGTCATTTTGCCGTTATTGGCTTGAATAACGTGAAAACGGTTGCGGATAGGTACATACATGCTGCTTATCATAACAAGCACTGTGACAGGCTTTATGGATTTATCAACATCGATGACCTTGATCGACCTTGAACCCCTCAAAAAGAGGTTTTTAGTAAATTTTTTTTGCAATTTTTGGATGCAGCGCACATTTCAACACTGAATTGCGACGAAATGGCTGGAGATAGACCAAGACAACCTGCATATGAAATTTTCAACACTCAACGTAGATTTTAGCAGTTTAAGTCCCGACCCCATAGGTTCAAGGAGGCGGGCGCAGGCGGACGTCAAAGACGGCTACCCCCTAAAAAGTGGCTATTTTACCGCAATTATCTCGTGTAGCGTGAACACGGTTGCAGATAGGCACAGACATGCTGCTTATCGTAACAAGCACTGGTGACAGGCTTTTGACATTTATCAACATCGATGACCTTGAACGACCTTAAACCCCCCCCAAAAAAAAAAGGGTTTTTTAGTGATTTCTTTTGCACAATTTTGCGCTGCGACACGCATTTCAAGAGTGAATTGCGCCAAAATGGCTGGAGATAGACCAAGACAACCTGCATATGAAATTTTCAGCATGGAATGTAGATTTTAGCAGTCCAAGTCCGGACGCTCTAGATTCAAGCAGGC
>Ga0209671_1002569_pt1 | contig 16764 bp, 9 predicted proteins | sample WorMetHERISLAND2_2_FD_187401 | JGI IMG/M metagenome (GOLD analysis project Ga0209671, IMG submission 187401) | Marine gutless worms symbiont microbial communities from Max Planck institute for Marine Microbiology, Germany - Olavius geniculatus... | ecosystem: Host-associated > Annelida >...
AAATTGGCTATAAGTAGGCTTGTGTAAGAGATATCTGTGAGATTTTTGTGTCTATATAAGGGTTTCCAGGGATGGCCAGCGAATGTTGCCAATCGAATTTTACCCCGATTGACCCTCGTTGCAATGTGAACGAAGTTTGGGACAAAATGGGCTATAACTCGACATATGTATGAGATATCTCCGAGATTCTTGCATCTAACAAGGAGTTTTGACGGTGGAGCAAATAAATAATTTTAGTAAGTCTACCATAATTGACTTTTGTTGCCTTGGCAACAAAATTTGTAGAATTTTTGCCAAAAATTGGCTAGAACTTGGTTTACTTTGAAATGAGCTCAGACTTTAGTTTGACTCGACTTTATAGACGTTTGTGGTCGACCATTTTATGCAACGGTCCAATAACTACAATAATATGATTAGTTAAATTAGCATTATTTAAGTGTTTTCTGGGCCTATATTAAATGGGTGATGCGTGCAATATCAGTTTGTTTATTTATATGGCCATTTCGTGGATATAAAAAAGATTTTGTTCAGTATTGTCAGCAATGCAGACCAGCAGTGACGTCATGCCTGATGCATGTCGTCTGCTTTTTCAGTCATGTCATTAGTATAGGTAGTAAGTAACAGTTACAAGCGGCTTGGCTACTGTAAAAAATATCTGAAGTGCAATATCTTTGTAATTGATCACCAGTAGGAAAACAGTATTTAAGTAATAAAACAGCAAATATAAATGTACAAAACATCTGTTTATACACTTGTTAACGGCAACATTTGAGGACTTGCTTATCGAAAACAGCAAAAATTACCAAAAAATGATATTATTCAGCAGCACATTGACACACAGTCAGTGTGATGCGGGCAATATCACCTTTTGTATTTTTGCTGTTTTCGATGTGCAAGTCCTTAAATGTTGCCGTTAACAAGTGTATAAACTGATGTTTTGTACATTTATAATATACATATAACTAAATCATATTCAAGCACACTTCTTTTTTCTCATTTGACATGCATGCCAAGTGTATGGTTCACTTGGAGGGAAAGCAAAACCATAGTCCTATGCCCTGCCCCTTTTCAAATCGTGAATTTGACAAAGACCGAGCAAGCACAATAGAACTTCTAAATTACAGGTACAAACTGTAGCGATACTTCTTGTCAACATCTCGACATATGACAATAAACTTACAGCGTTCCTGGTTTGCAGTGTTGACGACAACGCTGGCGGTGAATCGCTGCGAGTGTCGGTCGACACTAAGCAGGCTGCTGCTATCAGCTGTTGCACTGGCGCTCCACTCATCACCATTGGTATCAATGTTCTTGAAGGCATTCTCCAGCCAGCCACTGGTCCCAGCTTCGGCCCCACCAGCAGCAGCTATGTTCTCAGCCCACCCGTGTGTTCCCGGCTCATCAGTTGCCATCGCAGGCTCACTGCCAGCAGCATACAATGAACTATCCGGCTTATCTTCAACATCGGCAGCAACCGCAGCACCTACGGCTTCACTACAGCCGTCCGGCTGCCAATCAGTGTCATTGTTCGACAGTTCTTTCTGAACAGCTTCGCTCGAATCTGCCAACCAACATATGAGGGCCGTTCACTGATGTATAGATTGTGAAAAATATTGTTGTCTGATACGATAAGGCCGGAAACTTTTGGGACAGCCCTCGTAATGCCATGTGCAGTAAATTTTATGACCACTGGCTGCGGGATTGTGGCAAGGAAGACATGATATTGCCTGTCTCGATAGCACTGCCAGGTTAGAAACCAATCAAAAAAGAAAACAATAAAACCAATAGAACAGATGGCAAATCCAAATTAAGCAAGACCTCCAAAGTGACTTGACTCTGTAAAACTTTTTACAGGTCAGAGGCCCTTTGCATCACTAGCCAATTCAGAGGTATAAAAGCAATAAAAAAGTGATAGTGTTTAATGTAAAACTGAAAATAAACTGTGTAGAAACTGTGCTAGTTCTGGTAGCAGTGTTCATAATGTATATGAGAGGACTACTTTCTTTCAATTTCCACCACCAATTTAAGGACACATTTCAAACATGTGCAATCAGTTACTAGTCACTGTAAGATCCACTGAACAACTTAATACAACTGCAGCTCAAAAAAAACATAACAAGTGCATCACCATGATCAGCAAAAATTCAAATCACTAACACCCATGCATATAAATGACCACTAAAAGAATAAAAATTGCTACTAATTATACGCTACAAATACAGAGATGGATGATTGCAACGAACCATTGAGCGGAGGTAGATGAATTCTGATTCGTATCGTGTTGTCGAAGCGATCAAGTAGCTGGTAGAGTCGAGTCTTGGTGAAATCAACGACGCCAAGCTCCAAGCCAGAAGGCTCCACAAACACCTGCAAACATGATCAATAAATAGAGCATTTGCAGCGTATAAAAAGTGCAAGGAAATGCACATTGGACACCAAATCAACACAAAATACAAAACGATGGATGCAGAAAAGACTGATGAGCTCCACACTACCAAGGAAGAAAAATCTTGGCATCTACACTGTCGTTAACTTACACAAGAAATTTGAGCTAATGCTCATGAGATGCGCGAAAGCCTATAGCAGTTCGTGTTCGCGAACTGTCAGTCTGTCTCCAGCCATTTCACTGCAGTTCATTCTCAGAGTGTGTGCTGCAGCCAAAGATCGCAAAATTTTCAAAGCCATCAACGTCGATACAACCGAAAAACTCGTCACTAATGCTTGTTGTGATAGACAGCATGCCCATGCCTATCTGCACTGTTTTCATGAAAGACTGGCCAACAGTGGTAAAATAACGACTTTTATGGGGGTACCATTCTTTGATGCCCTTGTAAGCAGGTTTCCTTGAGCCTAGAAAATCAAGACTTAGACTGACGAAGTCTACGTTCAATGCTGAAAATTTCATATGCAGCTTCTCCATGTCTATCTCAATTGATTTTGGTGCAATTCGCTCTTGAAATGTGTCTCGCAGCCCAAAATCACCAAAAAATCCATAAAACCCCTATTTTGGCCTTCAAGGTCATCCAAGGTCATTGAATTCGGAGAAATCAAGAGCCAAAGTACGACTTCCAATTAGTGATTAATAGCAACCTAAGCCCTATCTCGCACCGTTATGAGATACAGCGACTTACTGGCTAAAAATCGCAAATTTTTCCTCCCCCCTCTCATTTAGTGCCCTCATTCGAGGTGACCCCCTTCAAATTTTTGGAAAAGATTTACGGAGTCTTCCAGCCAGCCGACGGTAAAGATTTGGTGATTCTAGCTTGGACCGTTTTTGACTGATCCACCCGTGTGACGGACAGAATTGCAATGGCTAAGACGAGCAATAGCAGTAGGTGCTTTCGCGTGTAAAAACCCTGTTAATAGTAAAAAATCTTAACTTACCTTGTTGTTTTTGCCAAAACCAACGAGCTTCAACGAACGTTCAGGTTCTGAGAGCAGCCTAAGGTCCGAGTGGACATCAAGAACGCAGCGAATACAATCAACATCACGCTTCAGGTGTGATGCAATCTGATCCTTCAGTGCCGCTACTGTCTGCTGGAGATAGACACGTAATGTGAACGGAGCAGAGATACTCTCTTCAACCATGTTTACCTCATACACCTTCACCCCAACCCCTGAGCAACCACACACAGCATGAAATACATCACTGACAAGCTGTCAGCAAAACCAAGCTGAGTCTAACATTACTTCTGCTGAAAAACTGCACTGCAGGTCTTATCCATTCATCAATTTCATCCCTCTCTTTTGTACAACCAGTGGCGTCATCGTGGGGGGGGAGGAAAGCGATGGCAAGAGAAACGGCCCGCCAAGTAAATTCTGAGCTGTGAGATAATTTTCGCCAAAATTTTCACATCCAAAAACTTTCTTCCGAAAATGCAAAACTTAAGACTAAAAACCTCATTCAAGAAAAATTTATGAGCCAAATTAAAATTTCGAGCACCTTGTCAAATATTTACAGAGTCCAACAGAAAATTGCAAAATACTGCCTGGCCCACTTCTCCAACCTATAAACTAGAGAAACAAACTACTAAAACAGAACACGGATTGGCATAATGCTGGCTAGACATCTGCTACATTTGACACAGTAAGTACCTCCAGGGTGATACTCTGGAAAGGTCTGGTCCGGTCGCTTAATCTCCAGCAGCAGGTCAAAGCTGTAGATAAACCGAACGCCACCGAGTATCTTAAACATCTGCTGTGCCTCCTCTCCATCAAACGACCGATCAATGTAATCATGCAGGCTGTCGTACTTGACTAGACGAACGCAGTCCAGAGGCACCAAGGACTCCAGTTCACACAGCTAGCAGCCGACACCAACACAACACAATCTCCATTCCTAGACTGCAAAATAACACTAGTACGACCACCATACCTTCGACTTCTGCCTGGCTGGCCGACTTTGCCAATATTAATCCAGGCAAATTGGTTCCAATCAACAGAAGAAAGCAGATGAAAGGGGGAAAGTTTTCACTGGTCCTGCAACATTTGGGGGCCCCCACCATGGCTCAAAAAATATATTTGCTACATGTTTGACAGCAGAACTGATCATCTAAATTAAGCTTACATCAGTCACCAGTTATTTTGTGACAATTTTTCAACAAATGTGACTATTTCTTAAACGAATCAATGTATTCAGTATTCTAGGCCGCTCGATAGATGCCACCCCATCTACGGCCCCACTGTAGTTCTTGTCGGGCCTGTTGGGTTCGCAAGAAAATTTAAAGATTGTAAGCGAACAAGTAATTTATACAGTGTCCTAACTGTAAAAAACGTAAAATCCTTCCCGAGCCTTATGGCCCATAGGGCGGCGCTGATCTCTGTTTCCTAAGGCCCTCAGCCAGACACCAGTTTTTACACTGCAAGACCACGGATATGGGGCCAGTGTATCTCGCGGTGTGCCTGTTGCCTGTGTGGCTCAGAAGTCTAACGGCAACGTGTCGGACTTGTAATCCTGAGGTAACTCAGAGGTTCAACTCCGCACCGGTACACTGCCGGGTAACGACCTTAGGCAAGTTGTTCACACACATGTGCCTCTGTCACCAAGCAGTATAATTTGGTACTGGCTTCACTGCTGGGACGTAAACAGGTCCTAACTGTAAATGTCCTCAAATAAACGTGGTATGCTAGCAGAAGTAGACAAGTTTTAGATGGCATCTATTAAAAAAAGTGAGAGCATGCATTGCTTTCAAGATTGTTCAGAAAATCATTCCAAGCAAATGGACCGGAATGTCAGTTGCCACTATTGTCACTCAATGTCAAAGCATTGCTGATAACCACCCAGGCCAAAGATAAGCATGCACAGAATACTGCAGCTATCTTCAGCCACAACAAATAAATTTAATCACTAAATTGCAGGCACTTGTTCTTAAGCACAATTATTAACAAACAAACATGCAGCCATTTCTTGCAAGTAACTTAACTGTAGCAAAAAATTTTTTAAATGACAGTTTTGTTTTTGTTTCCCACAAAAGCCATGTTTGTTTGTTAATCATTGTATTTAATGTTTTTGCATGGACAAGCAAAACATTAAATACAATGATTAACAAACAAACACGCAGCCGTTGGTGGCGTAGCATAGTGGTTAGAACGTCGGTCCTGGCCGGCGAACTTTCCTTATCCTGCGCTAGACTGATGGATGGCTACTGGACCACTTTGTGGGTACGGCGTCCGCTATCAGTCAACCAACAAGGCCAACTCAGCCTGCCATCCCTTCGGGGTCGGTTAAATGAGTAGTAACCCATTATATGAGTTACGGAAGATGGGGACCTTTGTACCGCTGACTGGGCTGCCTGGTCGACCGATGCACCAGCCTGTGTCTGCAGGCTGCACGCAGCGGCTTTGCGATCGACGGCTCTGGTTAGTGATGAAAAGTGCATTAGAGGTGTATGTCGTACAGGACAATGCGCTATACAAATTGACAACCTTTACCTTTTAACGATAAACATTTTTATACACAAAACAGGCACTTCCCAACAACCAGTTAATTGTGTCCAAAAAACCGAAACAACAGTGACAATAGCATATACAGGTTAACATAAAACTAGGCAAGCAAACCTTCCAAGCAATGCGTGTTGCATCTGCGAGTGTTGCATTCATATGAACCATAAGAGTGCTTTCGACCATCTTCTGCAGAGAAGGATGAAAGACAAACAGCTTTATCTGCAAACACACACAAACAAAAAAGTAGCACTCAGCCTGGCCATCCTTCCGCGGGTAGATGCAATGAGTTCCAGCAAAAGCTGAGATATACGCATACACACTGTGCCTGAATCACATAGTGAAAATTTACAGGAATTTCTTGAGTAATTCATTTTATAACCAGAAAGCTGATGCTAATCGTGACAAAGCACTGAAATATGAGGGTAGTTTGATAAATAAGTTACAAAACAGCGTTATTCTGCTAGTTTTCCAAATATTAACAATCCAAAATATACGTTTTGTAAAAAAATTTAATTCTGAGTATTACCTGTGAGTTTTATGACAATGACGTCACTGTGACGTCATTTATAAACATTAAATACAGCGACGTTGCCACTAAAATCCTCCCGTAACGAACAGCGTGCCATTATTGAATTTTTTTGTGGGCAAAAATAATAACTGCAAATCAGATTCGCTCTGAGATGCATCCAGTATATGGTGGCAAGTGCTTCACGAACCAAACAGTTCACGTTTGGTGTAAGAAAATGCTAGATGGGCAGAAATTTGTATCATAATACCAAGGTGCAATCAGTCGTTCTTCAGTGGCATGGACAGCAGCCAGCATCGTTCTTAGCAACAAGCATTCAGAAGTTTGCTGATAGATGGAACAAACATTTGATTGAACTCGGACGATATGTTGAAAAATGAAAAACTAATCTTTAGCATTTAAGGTGGTGGCATTAACTTGTTAAGTTTATTCATTTTTCCTTCTTATGCTGTTGGGCACTTGCGCGTTAGAATAGATTGCTGGCGGGGGAAAAAATACACGTGTAAACTGTGTTCTGTGAACAAATGACGTCACAATAATGATGTCGTCATCAAAAAAATTTCTACACGTGTTCAGAATAAAATTCCCGACAAAACGTATATTTCAAATTTTTTCAGATTTGGAAAATTAACAAAATGTCCGTTTTGTAACTTATTTATCAAACAACACTCATATGATCTACAACTACTAACTACTTTTGGATTCTCCTTAACTAGACTACTTCTTCAGAGTTACTTGTAGTTATGCCAAATCTAGATAAGTCAGTTTTGGCACTTGTAGGAGCAAGAGTTTGTACAGATCAAATGCCCTGTAATGTTTACGTGCAGCAATATGCGATGCATTGTACAATCTAATGGAAATGGTGGTGTAATGGTAGCATGCCGAACTGGTGACCGAGAGGTTGCTGGTTCGACTTTCGCCCGGTGCACTGCCAAGTAACAACTTTGGGCAAGTTGTTCACACGCATGTGCCTCTGTCACCAAGCAGTATAATCTGGTACTGGCCTAACTGCCAGGAAGGTAATGGCAGTGTATGAGAGAAAACTGGCTCTCAGCCCATATAACTGAACTGCGTTTGCACTCACGATTGGCTTGGGGCCACGGAAATGAAAACGAGCACCACTCGCATCTGTTGACTATTGGTGATTTAACCCAACCTCACCTGGTAACAGAATACACAGACCAAGGTTCAAACCTTGCAAGTGTTTCGTTCAATTTCCTGAAGCTGTCGTTCAATATCTTCACAGCTCTGCAATTTCTGCAGTTCATTCTTCATGTGCTCGGGAAAGTTATCAACCTTAACTGAACCTGCAATAGATCAGCAATACAGCTTTACAGTCATTGTCATTAAATTATTACAACTGCTATGACTAAAGTTTATCCAAAATATACATTTTACAAACTAATAAATCATGAGTGAGTGAGTGAGTAGGATTTAATGTCCCACCGACACAGTATAGGTCATTTCGGGGACGGCCTATCCAGGCGGAATGCATACAAACACATAATAATGGAACAGTAAGTTAAACTTCACAGAAACACAAAACACAAGATTGCAATGGAAAGCAAAAATACTAGACATGTGCAGCTGGAATCTTGCTATGGTTTCAAACTGTCATTGTATATGCAAAAAATCTTGTTATGCAAACACACAGTTTCAACAATCATTTGACTTAAACTAATGACTAAATATGCTTATTATTTTTGCCACCTAACTGCAGAAAAACGTGTATCAAACTAAAAGCATCACTGGTTTAATCCGTATAAATAGCACTATACATACTTATACTAACTAACTGACAAAAGTACATTCATAATACTGTCAACAAAAGTGATGCAAATACTAAAGCAAAACTTACAAACGTTACGCTGTTTGTCGATACGCCGATACATGAGCATGTAAGCATTAGTGGAGCTGCAAATACAGTTAGCACTACAGTTAGGGATGCCAGTTATATGTAAATATGTGATCGCATATTTTGCTAAAACCCACATATTGCACATTTTTCCACACATAATGACATTTTCTAAATCGCATATGCGGAAATTATGCCGCATATGCTGCATCTGCAAAAATTCGCTTATTTCCGAATATTCGATTGCATTTTTCAGCATTTTCCTCGTCCAACGTTCGTTTGAGACTGTTAAATATTTTTGGCGGCAGACAATTACCGGAATTTACAATTAAACATCGAAGAAATTGAAGTCAAAAATGTCAAAACCCTGCAGAATAAACTATTAATGTTAATCACGATTATGATTCTCCGTCACTCAAAGTTGCATATGCCGGAAATATGCAGCAAAATATGCCACATATACGCTGCATATTTTCGCCGTATATTTTGCCAGATTCTGCATATTTTTCCACATATTTTGAAAAAAGCCTCACATATTTTAAGAAAATTCTCCACTAAAAACCGTCATCCCTATACAGTGAATATCACAGCTATGTGACATTATCAACTGCAGTTTGACCACCCTCCAGACACTGTGAAATTCCCTGACAATTCCCTGGGGCAGTCCGCATAACAACGTCGTAACTTTACTTCCAAACTAAAATCAATTTATGTCGAGCGTAGTGCTAAGTCGGTATGCATAATGATGTCGTAGCACTAGTCAGGTGCCTACGTCCAAACTAACGCTAGTCGCTCCAGCGACCTGTCGTAAATATTTAGTCAGTCGTTGTCAATGTAAACTAACGTCACTAAGGAGAAGGTGCAATCACGTCATGTATCGTAAAGAACTTCTGGCAAGTCAACTACACTATTGAAACTAATTGCAGTATTAAAAGTTGCTAAATAAAACTTTTAGCGTTCGATAAATTTCATTTATTCACATCGCGCATTCTTACTTAGCCCATGGAGCTGTAACTAGGCTCGAGCACACCCGAGACTGCAGCAGACGACAAGTCAGGCCATATCTATTTTTAGCTGCAGGCCGGCCGAGGCAGTGCATTTAGCCAGGAAATTCCAGAGTCAAACTACCCGACGTCAACTACGTCGGTAGCACTTAGTCGCTCACTACGACATCATTTTGCATGCCGTCGGACGTGACTTTCTAGTTTGGAAGTAGTTAGTCGCGACATAGGCCTTACGTCCAAACTAATCTACGACGTTGTTATGCATACCGCCCCTGATGATTTGCAGCACTCCTGACTACTGTGACTGGCACTCAACTACTATGTAACCTAACCCTAGTAGTAATTAAAATATAACATAGATACAGTTATTAAAAACTAAAACATAAATAAGCCACATTCAACATAAAAAAAGCATACAGCACTAAGTAAGTGATACTAAAAAGCCTGTTTGCGGCAATTTTTTGGAAAGTTTTTGGGCAACTTTTCCTGACAAGATTTTTTCCCTGACATTTCCCAGACTTTTACCGAAATCCCTGACATTTCCCTCACACCTGTAAAATTCGGACATTTCCACTTTTATCAGTAAAGTGGTCAGCCTAAATATGCATACAACGTCAGTCTGTCATAAACACTGCCACTCAAGTTACACTATGTAATATAAGAACATTGACTGATGGCTTGACGTAGTGGTAATGCATTTGATGAGATCAACAAAGTTACTCTACGACGGGCACAGTTAGTACTGCAATAAGTGACTGTCTACAAGCAGCTAAACCATCTCGGTACAAAGCCAGCTGTCTAGGTCGACTCAACCTTCTACCTTCCATGGGACGGTAAAATGAGTATCAGCTGTCTAGCTGAGTAATAAATGGCGATGGTGAATGTAGTTACTGTAGCTGCCTATTGGCGGATCTATTGGCTCAAGCTGATCGGCTTGGTCCAAAGGCCGGCAGCCACCTGGCGCTTGTGCTACATTCGGTCAAGTGAATCGAGTGAACTCTCGTAATGGCTGTGCCATGATGACAGCACTATAAACAATATGGCATTGGTGTTATTATTAATATACTATTGTAAAACCTTGCATAAGTCGATGCATAATAGCCGGGACTTCCCGTTTCCGTAAAGCCACCATGTGTCTTGGCCACCTCGCTGGCTGTTATCTACCAGCAAAACATCAGGTGCACCAAGTCGACATTTAACCGAATGATAACAAACATTTTAACCATCAGCAAACAAGAAAAAGCATTCAGACTGTAAAACCGGCACTCCAACAACTGCAAAAGTTTCCTTGGTTTCAAATGTTTCCAGGACATGCTGACAAAGTGTAGAGCTGTAAGAGCTCACTATAGAGTGAAGCTGCCACACCAAAGGTCCTCCATAGCGAAAGTCTGACATAGGGTTAGGGTTGGGTTTAAGGTTAGTGGTGGCGGTGGCGCTGAAGGCTTTGCTATGGTGGCCCCTCGCTATGGCAAACCTTTGCTACACGGGCCCAAATCGTGTAGAGTAGCTCAACATGAAAAGTTCGCAGTTAAACACAACCTAAGAACAACAGCAGCAGTAATAATAATAAGAAGAAAAGGAATAACGCTTTTAACTTTTGTTTTTAACCCCCAACTAAACTGGATATGAAAAAAATAAACATAACACAATCTTAACCGTGTGCAAAAGTCCTAAAGTACAGAAGTGCCGATAATCATGCATTCACGTTTGATCAGCACAACCTCTGAGCACTAGCACAAACTGCTAACAGTTACGCTATCCAAGCCAAAATGACCCACACACTAATGGATCCAGGCATGTAACTATGGAAAAAACTGTTTTGGAATTCCTAAATCATCTGACATAGGAAAATCTTTAGAGAATATCTTCAAGAAAGTTTCGAAAATGTGGCCCCAGATGCTACATAAATGAATTACTTACACATCTACTCACATCACTGCAACATCAATAACTCAAAATATTCAATAACTGACGTCAATTATTTAACTGGCAAATGAAAACAAAACTATGATCACCTTCGAAACAAGCTGGTCATTAAAACTGTACCATTCCTGATCATCGAAAGACCTGCAGATGAAATAATTTACGTAAACTAATGACAACAGAAATAACACATTGCTTGTGTTAATGTGTTTACACACATATAAGAATATTACCAATAAGATTATTAATCAGAATTTCTGAAAGCAGCACACATTTATTTCAATATCATATATGGCAAGTAATTCAAGAAAACACAGCTCATTATTCTGCTAAACGATATGAGAAACAATGCGTGGAAAATGATCAAGCTAAAATAAATGACACTGGTATTGACTTACTTGATATAAGCATAATAATGGCCGCCAGTAGCATTGCCAGAATGCACCATTATTGAAAACAGCTCGTACTCCCACATCTAGACACAAAATTGCATGCGTATTCTCTGAACTCTGAACATCAAAGATGTTACAGTAAGTAAGTAAAGTGTAAATTTATATAGCGCATACTGAAAAAGATTTCTAATGCACTTAATACATTTTGTCATCAATATTTCGCAAAAATGTATGTCTTCAGCTGACGTTTGAAAGTATCAAGACTCAGTTCTGAGTCACGAAGACTGTCTGGCAGCGAATTCCAAGTCGATGGGCCCGCCACCAAAAGGCGCCGACGACCGAAACTGTTCAATCGATAGCGCGGTACGACCAACTTCCGCTGAGTGGCAGAACGCAGATGTTGACGGCCAGTGACTTCTGACAGTGAAGAAGCCAGATGGTGGTTATGACTCCATCGACATGTGACAACTAGCGCCCGAAATATCGTGCTAACAAGGCCAAAAAGTGCATTTTGGGGCATATTTGGCCCAACCATGACCTTGACCTGTGATCTTTTGACCGCAAAATTTGACACATTCATCCTTGCCCCAAAGTCCGTTAATGGTGAAAGTTTGGACAAATTCCGTCAACAAATAAACACCTAAGATATCTTGCTAACAATGTTCGTTCAGGACTCATGCATGGATGCACGCACGCACACATGAACACTCTGGAAACATAATGCCTCCAGCTACTACATTGGTGGAGGCATAAAAAAGTAGGGCAAAGTGTTGAAAGCCAGTGTACGACTTCCTATTAGTTGGCTCTGTTTAAGCACTTACAGCACACTTTACTAGTGCTAATGTACAAATCTTCGGCTTCAATGCCAATTCTGGCTCCAAAGCCATCTATGGTTTCATAGCCGTCCACATCTTCACGGCTATTTCTTGTAACCTTCAGTTACAATCGAGGATGCACACTGGAGTAAACTGATACGACCTCACCTGACCACCCTGGAGATAAAGTAAGGTAAAGTAACGAACCCACTCCAACCAATCAAGAATGAGTGAGTGAGTAGGGTTTAACATCCCACCCGACACAGTACAGGTCATTTCGGGGATGGCCTTTTCAGGCAGAATGCACACAAACACACAGTAATGGAACGGAGAGTTTAACTGTTCCAGAAACACAAAACTCAAAAACAAGCTGAACCAAAAAATTGTAAGAACTCTATTACATGCATTCACATGTAATTAACCATAATGGTAGTTTTGATAATCCTCCAGATACGAGAATGAGAAAAAAAGCAACACAGTCATCAAAATTACAACCTTTGTAATTTTATCAATGACAAATTGTTTACCACAGCAACATCTGGTGACAAACAAATAACTGAAATCATTCTGAGAAAGCAACTGCAGTTGCCAAAACAACATCATATAATTGAAAAAAAGTAAAAAAAGTCATAATCTAATGAATTTATATTGCACATTAAAACATTTAACACTGCTAAAGCCAGCCAGTTACCGAGGATGAAGAGCTTTCATTGGAAACGCCATCAGCTGGCGTCGCTGCATCTGACGTAGACATTTCTGCATTATTATCACCACCGGCTGCAAAAATAACAATCAATCAGCTCAATGTATTTAACATGGTTCCCACTTATATACTGACAAAAAAATCCAGGACTTTTCCAAGACTTTTCAGGACAACCATGAGAAATTTTTCAAGACCTTTTTATAGCCTACTAATGTTTAAATATAACTTACTGGCAGCACCAATTTAAAAGTAGAGAACTATGAGTAATCTGCGAGCAGAAAGAAAATGATTACCATTTGAGCCTATGAAAAAATGTGTGATTTTCACGGATATTTTCCCACGATTTTCCAGGACCTTAAGCTTTAATTTCCAAAACTTTCTGGAACCAAAGTGATTTTCCAGGACTTTCCAGCCTCCAGGTCCTGGAATTTTCAAGAAAAAATCCAGCACTTTCCGGGACTTTCCAAGAAGCGTGGAAACCCTGATTAAATGTAGTTCGAAAAGATCAGCATTGACATCCTGACATCAATGCAGAATCATCACATGTAGACTACAGAAGTTAACAAAAAATATGGCTGTGGTATACTGTCATGCAATCCGATTCGCTCTTCAAAAAGCATGTACATGCCAGCAAGCTGGTTAAGTGAGACCATTTTTGAAGCAGAAGAACAATTTTTATCAATCGTCACAATAAAAATTTCAAAATTTCAGCACAAAAAATGTCAGCAAAAAAACAAAGCCAGATAAAATTGATTAGTTTGACCACTAAATCATGGCTGCATCCAAAATGAACAAAAAAACTCAAAAAAATTAATCCACATATAAAAATTTTTTAAAAATAAAATAGCAAAGTAATTTAACACCACATTGCAATCATGAAAAATCTAAACAAAAAAGTAATTAAATAAAACCAACTGCTAGCCTTTGTACAAAAGATCACAGGAAAGAAAGTACGAACAGCCATTACTCACAGACTGTAACTGGTGCAGACGTAACAAACTCCTTTAAATCCAGCACATCGGGAAACGTTATCCTGCGACACAACAATAGCCATGGGACTGATCCATAGAGTCAAATATTTACAAGAAAAGCCCTGCTAACACAAAGAAAAACGTGCAACAGTGGTGCATGTTTAAACTTTGAAAGTCCAGTAAAACAAAATTAGTCGCCAGAGGGTGCCAGATTAAATTATCGATAGTGTTTTACTTGTACTCACCAAAAGGTGCCACCGGTCTCGCTCAGCCAATGCCGTATCAGCTGAAAATCGCAAATTTTTCCCAACCCCCTCTCATTTAGCACCCTCGTTTGGGGTGATCCCCTTCAAATTTATGGAAAAACTTTACAGTTCCTGAAACTAGAGTCTTCCAGGCAGCCAACGGTGAAATTTTGGTGATCCTAGCTTGCACCGTTTTTTGACTGATCCACCCGTGTGACGGACAGACGGACGGACAGACAGAACTGCAATGGCTAAGACGCGCTACAGCAGTAGCTGCTGTTGCACATAAAAACCATATGCTCAATGTAACACATTTAAAGGCCAAGTCGCATGAAAAAATGATATAGGCTAAATATGTGTAGAATGTAACACTAATTAATAATACACTGATCCAATGCAATGAAAACATCGCAGTGAAGTAATTTTCAGAGAAATATGTTGAGCCAGCCGAATGCACCCAAATGTGCCACAGTACTGATGACGTCACTTACAGGATGCTTTGTTGCCGAACTGACATTCGCATTGAAAACATAGTAAACCCATTGGTTTTACTCAGATTAATGTCAGATTTATCGTACAAATAATGATGCATAAGTGACATCAGAAATTACGTCATTGTTCATTTGTTCACTATTAGAGGTGTGTGATTTGTAAAATTAATGAAGTGCCGAAATAGTGCGGTTTTCAGTGGATTAACTACTGATAAAAAAATCTGGCTTTTTTAGGCTAATTGGCCGTAAATTAAGCTGCATTTGACCTCAAGGCAAATAAAGCCAGTTAGCAACCCTCCTGCACGTGACATCAGTTCTAAAAATTGCCAAAGCCGTGAAAAGGGAAAAGTGCTCACTTTTCCCTTTTCATGGCTTTGGCAATTTTTAGAACTGATTTTTTTTTTTTTTTTTTTTTTTTTTTGATTTTTATTTTTAAGGTATTAATATGTATTAGCAACCAGAAAATTAATGAATATTGACAATTAGCATTTAATAAAGCCAACCAGCTCTTTATAACAGTTACGTAAACTGGTGCGACTTGGCCTTTAACAGTGCCTCACCATGGTAGGCCTACACATTTCACATGACAGTACAGAGGCAGATGTGACAGTGGTCACACTAACAGTAATAGAAGTATAAGTAATGACAGTAATAGCTCAGTCCTGATTTGTTATACATTATGACAACTGGAAATAAATTTGTACTAAAAGCAGATCAAAGCCAACTTATATTACGAAATTATCAGAGTTACAGGACAAAATTGTTAAACAGAGTGTCCGGTGTCCAATGGCAGTAGATCTGTCCTAACCTATGATTTAGCTTGATTCGACGAAACGTGTTGTAGTCAAAGTCAAAACGAAGCAGATGTATTGTAAGTAAGTAAGGAAATGTGAGGAACTTGAGACTCTGCACACAACAACCCAAACATATATTGGATATATTGTACATGATGACATCTTAGTATACATTTTTATTAATAACTTAAATCAATTTGTCATTTAGTACAAGAAAAACCCTGCTAATGCAAACGGGAACGTGCAACAGCAGTGCATGTTTGAAAGCCAAGTAAAACAAAGTCTAAGTCAGTCACCAGAGGGCGCCAGATGACCAGCAGCAAATTATGTATAGAGTTTTACTTATACTCACCAGAAGGCGCCAACTGTTTTGCTCAGCCAATGCTGTATCGGCTGAAAATCGCAAATTTTTCCCTACCCCACTCTCATTTAGCAACCTTGTTCAGGGTGACACCCTTCAAATTTTTGGAAAAGCTTTACGGTTCCTAAAACTAGAATCTTCCAGGCAGTTGACAGTGAAAATTTGGTGTCATTTTTGACTGATCCACTCGTGTGACGAATGGACAGATGGACAGACAGAATTGCGATGGCTAAGACGCGCTACAGCAGTAGCTGCTGTTGCATATGAAAACAGGACACATTTTACTGCACCATATGCTGCAAGCTAACTAAGTAATTTTCAAATAAAACAATAGACTTAAGAACAAAATGTTAGCAACAAATGAGTGCCAAATTTAATCTATACTTTAAAAAATATTTACACTGCTACAAATGCAATGACTCTCACGTAAACTTCATCTATAAATGATGCAGCCACTGACACATTGGTACCAGAACAGCAACTACAGGGTGGGCCAAAAAAAACGGACCTGTTTGAGCATTGATAACTCAGCGGTGGTTAGTGGTAGAAAAACGTGTCATACGTCAAAAGTTTCAGAATGCTGTAAAGAATAAACGACAAATTTGCATAGTGAAGCATTAAAATATTCTTTGCCTAATTTACATAAATATTCGTCACCCCCGAAATTCTGCCAAATTGACTGTAACACTTGGATTTAACAAGGATATTTGAGCTTTTATAATTTAGCGATGTTTATTGATG
>Ga0209671_1002570_pt1 | contig 16763 bp, 12 predicted proteins | sample WorMetHERISLAND2_2_FD_187401 | JGI IMG/M metagenome (GOLD analysis project Ga0209671, IMG submission 187401) | Marine gutless worms symbiont microbial communities from Max Planck institute for Marine Microbiology, Germany - Olavius geniculatus... | ecosystem: Host-associated > Annelida >...
CTATGATGTCATAAATTACAATGACATCATAGAGCATCAAATAGAAATAATTTGCAGCATCAGTGCAAACAGCATTGAATCATACATTGTCATGCATAGCAAACAATGCAGAGATAATACTTCAGATATGGAAACCGATGATAGTTACTGGGTATTTGGTCGTTACTGTGTGCAGGATGATTTTATTGTATAAAACCACAATTGCCACCAGTTTGTTAGGTAGTCATTGACTTGTGGTCTGGACTGCAGTACTGGAATTATAGCAGGGCACGTGGGGCTTGCTCTCAGGCCTTCGCACATTGTGGGCCTTGGCATAACATGTTAAGAATGTTGCTAATTCTTTCATCAACACAACGAAAGAAAACCATATGTGTTCGTAGAAAGGGTAATTTTTACTGATGTATAGATTGTGAAAATAATTTAAGTCTAACACATTGAATCCCAGTACTTGTTGATCAACCGTCATATATTTTGACAAATAGGTGCTTTGTTGATAGTTAACTAATGTTTCTGATTTGCATTCTGTTTGGTGCTGTCCGATGATTTCGCTACATGCTGCGATGGTGGTGTGACTTTACGACGCCGCGATGTATCGTCCTCGTCTCGATGTGCGTACCGTACCAGGTCGCTAAGTTTATGCCAGCACTGATCCAGCAGACTCCGCAGCAGTCACAACAGCATCGTTCGAGATTTGAGCCGCCTCAGCCAGGTCAGGGTCTACTTGGTCACGGAGGCAGCATGGCAGCTGGAGGCGGTCCAGGCCGCGATAGCCCAAGGATGCCTGGAATGCCAAACACACGTGACGATTTTTTTGATCCTAAGAGGATGCGTCGCTTCTAGTTGTAAACAACTGACTAAAACTGACTGATGATGCAGCACGATTGCATCATTGACAGTATGTGGTTGCGTTTGGACATGAATGGTAACATAAATGATATTAATGATGATAACAATGCTCGTTATTACAAGCATAGCCACACTGCTGTGAAGGACAGCTGGGATCTAACTGTAGAATTGGGTCATATCAGACTCGCAAAACTGGCGTGGCAGCCATATAATGTCGTAGTTCATTAGGTGTGAGACAGTTTTCGTTGTTACTGATTTGCATATATTATATGTTGTGTCCCTGTCTGCATTAATCTACAGTGTATGGAAAAAATCCATTATATTCTTCATGTACATAGACCACTTCTTTAAAATGTCAAGTTAACTAAACTGCTTAATCTTGAATTATGCAGTTTATTGCAGTACAATACAAAAATGTGCAGTTCTGTTGTTCGGTAAGTTCAGAGGCACAAAAGTTAATAGCTGGCATGAGGATCAAGCTTCATTTCACTGGCTTGGTTTAGATGAGTGACAGCATGCTTGTCTTTGCCGTTGTTGAGTGTAGAAATGTCAAAAAATAACATTGTTATTCTATGCAGACTATATTAAGCTGGTGAATAACTTTAGGAAGAACATGAGATGATCAGAAGTTAGGATTAGTTGAAAAAATTGACATGTAAAACTGATGGAAGCAGTTTTGAGATCAGAGGCAGTGATGTAGGTCTTGCATTGTAGTGTTTTCAGCCATTTAGTGCACTATTAATAGAGAACAGATTAAGTTGCGGAATGCCTGATTTGCTACGAGTTGCTTATATGAAGTTATACACTGCAGCAGTTGACTTTGAAGTTATCGGTGAGCTAAAATAGACACACTGCTCACTCTTAGTTGCCATTTTTCTGTCATTTGGTACATAGGTAATCACTGTTTTGTTTATATTTATAAAGTATCAAGTAATTGGAGCAAAACTCTCATCACACACAACAGCATCACTGCCACCACTTGGGGATTCAGTGTACAACATGCATGAAAATAGTAATGCGTTTTGAATGAGTACCAAAATTTGAGGCCTCCGTACGGAGGACTTGAATGTAGGCGGTGGAAACTCTGAAGGTTAAAATCTACATTCTGTGCTAGAAATTCTGTATGCTGGTTGTTCTGGTCTATCTCAAGTGATTGTGGTGCAATTTGCTGTTGAAATATGCGTAGCAACCTAAAATTGCAAAAATCGCTGAACACCCACTTCGCAGATTTCATAGTCATTCAAGGTCATCATTGTTAGTACCTTTTTAAGAGCTCATCAGCAGTGCTTTTTACAGTAAGCAGCAAGTCTGTGTTTATCTGCATCCATTTTCATGCTCGATTAGTAGATATTGGCAGAAGTCACATATATTGATGGGGTACCCATACTTGATGTCCTGGTATGGAAAAATTCTGAAATCTAGAAGGCTGAAATTTATACTGCTTAAATCTACGTTCGGTGCTGAGAACTTGTTTTGGTCCATCTCCACTCTGCAGCCATTTTGTTGCAATTCATTCTTAAAATGTAAGTTGAAGCTCAAAACTGCAAAAGCAATCACTAAAACTTCGTCTTTTAGGTATTCATGGTCATTCAAGGTCATCGATGTTGATTCTCCGGAAAGCTGATCAGGGAAATGATAAGCAGCATGTGTGTGCCTATCTGTAACCATTTTTATGCTAGATGAGCCAATAGTGGTAAAATGAGGACTTTTTAGGGGTTAACTCTCTTTGACGCTTTCATTCGAGGGCTATCCTCTTATGCAGTGGTACATAATTTTGTCACAAAAAGCGAGTCTTTGTGGCAGTCCACAGTGAAGATTTCATGATTCTGGCTTGCACCATGTTGATAGGCTGCAAGATGTGATGGACAGACATATGTCTCAATGATAGCTTAGATGCGTGATATGGTGTCAAGCATCAAAATGTAGGCACTAGAACAGTTAGGTCATCATCTGAAACTTTCAAACAACAAGGTTTGAGGATGTGTCTTTGCTAAAATAGAATCAGGGTTCCTACAGGTCAGGGAAAACTGGAAAATGTCAGGGAATTTGTGTTGTCAGGGAAATGTCAGGGGAAAATATTTTTTTGAAAAGTCAGGGAAAATGATCTTGTATCATGCAGACTCAAGATAACAGTGATATTTTGCATATCCAAACATTAAAAAGCAGGGAAATTTGCGGCTTCCATTGAACGTTCAAAGGCTAGATGTGTTTCAGTTTCGGGGGGGCTTTGCCCCCTTGATCCCCCGACCATGGCCTTTGTTGTTTGCACATTGCTCTATTAATATTGTTTCATTACTTAATACCATTTATGACATTTGTGCAATAGGGTTATTGTTTCCGTAATGTCAGGGAAATTGTCATTCCATGACTGGAAAAGTCAGGGAATTTTGCTACAGAACACCTGTATGAACCCTATAGAATACATTAAATAAGTGCATATTTTTCAGTACACAATGCTGGATACACGATTGAAACATGCATATTAAGTGATGTACACTAACACCAGGAGCAATAATGTAGTGGTGTGGCCGGGAGGCTGTAGGGGCACAATAGCCCCCTAACTTTGACAACAGTTTATTGAGATATTCAAGGCTGTAAATCAGCACTTGCACAAGCATCAGAAAGGAAAAAAGAAATAAAAACAGATATTTAACTAAGGTGTAAAACAGTTCACAATCAGAGATGTGCGGATGCATTCGCGGATGGGATGTGCGGACGCAAGCATTTTGCGGACGCGGTCGCAGACACAATTTTTGGTGTATTTCTGGATGCGGATGCTTTCTGAGAAAAACAAATTTTTTGACAGCAATATTTCTACTTTCTAGCAGCTATAATACTACAAAATTCCAGTTGCATTTTGCCATTTTTTGCACATACCACATTGATTAAGGCTACCTCTAGGGTCCAGTCAATTTTTAACATTGTCACTGTGGTTGGCAGTGTGGACGCAGTTGCTTATGCTGACAGCTTAGTTTTACAGACGCGGACGCTACACTGCGGATGCAGTCGCCGACACGGACTCAAAATTCCAGGACCTGCACATCTCTGTTCACAACGTGACCACAAAACAATAATAACATACGAACACTTCAACTTTAGTTGTGATTTTGTGAATGCAAGTAATTTTGTGCTGCTAACATGAATGATACCCACTGAATGTATTTTCAGGACTTCTTTGCCAGGGTTTTATCCAGGACCCCACTGGGTGAGCTTAGTGTTGCGCAAACTCTGAAAAAATTTAACTAATCTTGGAATTTGGTACAAAATTGCCTGAATTGCCAGAAACCCAGGCTGAAAAGTCAACATTGCCGACGTTTAATTTTTATACTTATCATGTGTCGATTCTTTTGCAATCTTTTCATATTAAAAAAATTTTTTTTTGAATTACTCTGACTGCACTGTTTAATATAACAGCAGCAGTTAGAGTGAAAAGTGAATGAGTGAAGAGCAACAAAGACAGATGAAAGTACGTGTTGGGGTAAAATGGGAGTTGGCGTAAAATCGAATGGGGTCAGTGATAATAGGGATAGGTGGGTTGTGGACAATTTCACGGGATGGGTTGAGTGGTGTTTCAAATTGATCTCTCCGTTAGTGTACCACTGGTAGTGAATATTATAATGTATATTGCTTACAGTCAACTGGCTTTATATCCCTTTTTCATTAAAAAAAACATGGACGAGTTATTAGCGGGGTTTGTTGAATAAAACCATTCACTTTTTGTCACTTTGCTTACTGGTTTATTAATATTTGAACTATATGTTTTTTCACTGTTAAATGGTGCTGGTCTTGGTCTCACATTTCTTTGTCCTAGATGGCAGTCTTGTTGGTCTCTTATCTTGATGTGGTAAGTAAGTAAGTAAAATGTATATTTATATTGTGCATACGGACAAAATCTCTTAATGCATCTGTTATACCTCATTCCAGTTGTAAGCTTCAGGCTCACTCGGTATGTTCCTAATCTGCTAATTTATTTTACTTAACAGTGCATCATATTTTATGTAGGTATTGTTCAGATCTGGAATCATTGGTCTTGGTCTGGAATCTGGATGGTCTCGAGTTGTTGGTTATTTTGGTATTTTTCAAGTAATTTTTGTTTAAGACAAAGTAATTCAGACATGCGAGTTGTCTAAACTAATTTTGTTCACCATCCACTAATGTATTATGTTTACTGGTTGTTTGTGAGTGCACGTGTCTGTATGTGCATCTCGAAGGTTGTTAGTGATAGCTTGAGTGTTACTTGACTCAACTTCACCAAAACTTTGATCATTGATGCACTCTGGGACAAAAATAAATCTTTTATATTGAATAGCCAATAGCTCAAGGTCACAATGTAGTCAAATCTTAAGACTGCTTTTTTTCAGCTTGCTATCACATTATCGTATTTTTGGACATGTTTCATCAAAGTATCAACATTTGGACACCTCTTCCAATTTCAGGATTGAAAGGTTGTAGTTTGAGTTGGGGTCAAATTTGATAAAAGATGCATTTTTGGCATCGTTTAATGACGTTTAGTGAGTTCTGTGGCAAGAAGAGGCATCTATGTCGTTGCTTGGATGTGAAAATGTCTCTGTTTTCTTACTTGAAAATGCAGTAACATGAAAATGACCTTGACTGGGTGATAAAGGTAAAGGTTGTCAATTTGTATAGCACATCATCGTGTACGACGTACGCCTTTAATGCGCTTAAATTAAAGTAAAGTGAAGCAAAGATACAATCATGATAATGCCTGTGAGATTTTCGGATAAAGTTACATAATGTGGATGTGAAGCATAGTGGTAAATGTACAGTTGCACAATTCGTAGTCAGCAGGAAAATGCCTTTCATACCATGTCTGCCATGCCAAGTCATCGCATTGATCGGGTGACACACGCAGTTTAACCTGGTCACTTGCTGACTTGCTCAATCATTCACTACCTGTCGACGCTGACACGTTTGGAGCCAAGAAATTGCATAGCAGCTGGAAATTATGTCCTAAAAGCCTATGTCAGAATAATCCTGGAAACTGTTTAATTTTGACCTGAGTTGGGGCATCTGAAAATACTGCATCCAGCTCTTACATAAGCTCCTGTAATGTCCAAGAAAATTCTTGGCGGCTGGAGATTTGCCCCAGACCTCGAATGGGGGCTCATATTGCCTCATGACCCATTCTGTTTAGAGGAGGGGAAGGTGAAAGGGGAGTGGGGAAGGGAAGGGGAGGGAAGACAGAAAGATTATTACCCGCATTGGCGGTATGATAACTTGGCAGCCATATGGCAGCCTATCTGCAGCACAATTGGGACAGAAGTGTCATTTGATTCTGGTCCTATTTTGCCTCGGCTTCAAATGATATCCTTATTTAGCTGCTCATGGTTACCATTTCATACTAATTTGCAGTGTATTTTGAAGACTTTTTAATATTAAAGTATTATGGTATCTATCATTAGAAGTATTTTTTAAGCTGAAATTTTACTAGAATCATGCAAAGGAGTCAGGTTCAGCCATGGATCTTGCTAGGCAAGCTCACGGTGCTCCCTCATTTGCTGTACGGCTGGGAAGGGGGACGTCTTCACTCGTTGGTGTTCTTGGCATCCAACACGCTGATCTGGTACTAATTACTATAATTTGGTGCCTGTGTGCAGTTGAATAGTTGAGCTATGTAGATGACACTGCATATTACTGTGATGGAGTGAGCAAAGAGGTAGGTTTGCATCAAAGTTATAATGTTTCCAGTTTTCATTTGCTGCATTTGATGCTGAATTAATGTCACTGCATTGATGTAACGTCATAGTTACATGTAAAAAATAAAATATTATTGTATTTTGCATTTAACCTTAGCCTAATTATCACCATTTCACAGTAAACTGACAAAGTTGCATACTCTACTATCTATAATGACTCTGTTTACTGACTTATACATCTGGATTCTGGAATGGTGAAGTAGGTAGCAGTTAGCGATTTATTCAGTGTTGAAGTTAATCTGACTGTGAAATACATTGGCTTGCACTAATTGCATTAATATTGCAGTGATGCGAAGTTACTACTTGTGACTTACTGAACCGTCCTTTCTTTAAGCCGCATTACAGTTCTTAAGGTCTGTCCTTAATGTGTTACTAATTTTAAACCAAAAGGCATATCAGAACTACATTTGACGTGAATGCTCCCCAGTGCAGAAGTTACTGGTGACCCAATGTTCATTTAATGAGATGAGGATTACTGTTACAGAAAGTGTTGCACGGTTAAAGTGGAAGGCTGCATAATGTGTTTGGACTGGGCTGACGTATGACAGCATCTGCCTGCATGCAAATTTTATTCCATTGGCCTCTAATCTTTTACTTCGACTAGGTCGACTCAGCCTTCTACCCTCTGTTGGATAGTAAAATGAATACTGGTGGTGGTCAAGGCCATTGCTAGGGAAGAAACCACGAGTTCTACGCAACAGTAGGCCCTGTGGCCAAGACTGCTGGCATAATAGCCCAGTCCGTTAAAGGCGCTGGCTGTTAATTAGAGCCAGCCATTTGGCCGACGGGCTGTATTGGGTTTTGCTCTCGCCGTCTTGAAGTGCTGCTAAGGGGATGAGGATGCAACGGGGATGCTAAGGGGATGCAACGGGTCCAGTGCATATTAGTGCATATTTAGATTGCACAATGATAGCCAGTGGCCGAATCTGCCTAGTGCTTACGTGAAATTTTCTTCTTTTACTTCCTTTCATGGACTGTTCACACTTCTCAAATAAGTTACGCACGGTGCAGATCTTTGCCAAAATCTGGCCTAAGCAGTAGTGATGATTCGATATATCGAAAATATTGATATATCGTTTTCGATATCGATATATCGTATCGTATTGTTGAAAAAAGTATCAAATTTTTCGATATATCGCAATATCTTTTATATATCACGATATTTTCGATATATCACCATATTTTATGCCACAGGTTTATATTTTTATTACTGCATTACCAAAACAATGAGAATAAACGGAGAAAAAGACAAACTAACCGAAGCAAACTAACTATAGTGTCGTAATTTAACTGTAGTAGTATAACATATATAGTTAATTGTTAAGTTCACTGACACATTTTAATATCTACGTGAAGCAAACTGCCTTGCTGAACGTTCACATTTTGTTCTCGTGCTTGTATAACATTTACATACTTATCATTCTAAAATTATCAATATCACAATATTTTCAAAATATCGTATCGGTATCGTGTCGAAATTGAAATCCTGATATCGAATCATCACTACTACGCAGCGATGTTAACAAACCAGAACAATCAAGACCAGGGCCAACTGACTAAGGTCAAAGCCAAGATCAAACACAGTCAATGCCACAGTGCTTAGACCAAGGGTCTTGTGGCCATGAAAATAATAAAGAACAACTACCAGTTGGGAATAAAGCTGGTACCACAAGGTGGTGCTTACCAAAAGTAATTACGGAAAGTGGATTTTCATAGTCAATCAACAGAGGTTAAAGGTGGATTTTGTAGACCAACTTAAGCCAGTCTGTCAAGGTTTTGGTCATGAGTTTGTGGCCGTGGCAAAGGCCACATTGGCAATATCAAGAATCGAGACCTGTTTTTTGCAAGGCCAAGACCACAAAATTTGGCTAAGGCCAATGACTAACAGCACTGCATGTAGGCTATAGATTTTTCTGGGATGGTTAAACAAAACCGTAAATGTAAACCAATGGTAGCATTAACTAGTACTGTACCGGTAGTATAATAGTATTGATATCATCTGAATGCGTGGTATAGATGGACGATTCAGCTGACAACAAATCTGATTTGATTTAAAAGAATTTTTGTCTCAATTCGCTAGTGATTCAAGCCCTTTGTGATTTTTGAGTTGCAGTTTGAATTTTGGACATCACTGCAGCTTGCACAAAGGCACCTAAATCGACATGCATAAAAATTTCCAGTATTTATAATGAAACTGTGATGGACAGTTAAACTTTTAACTGAAGCGTGGACGTGTGAATGAGTCAAGAAACATTGCATTCGGCGAAATAATAATAATAATAATCTGACTTGTAAAGCGCCAGTATGTGCTAAAAGAAAGACTTCAGTGGCGAACTGCACCGAAACCAATTGAGATAGACATAGAAAAGCTGCATATGAAATTTTCAGCATTCAACGTGGATTTCAAAGGTCCAAGTCTTGATTTTCTAGGTTCAAGGAAACCTTTATGTAGGATATGCATGTGGTGTACACTGGCACTGACTTTTTGCATGAACCAGAGCAGTGACATGGTAGATCAGTGAACTCTTTAACTACACAGTTGGCTCCAAATTATATTGTTTTGCTATTTCATATACTGTAACTGAATATAACCACTCTTTGCTTCACTGTAGGTTCTACTGTCACTGGTAGATCAACCCAGAACCAACTAAGCTGTAAGTAACAAGAAATTTGAGCTAATGCTCACGAGACGTGCAAAAGCCTATAGCAGTTTCTGTTCACAAACTGTCAGTTTATCTCCAGCCATTTCATTACAGTTCATTCTTGGAGTGTGCGCTGCAGCAGAAGATTGCAAAAATCAATAAAAAAACCCCTTATTTTGGAAGTTAGGGTCTTTCAAAGTCATCGATGGTGATATGACTGAAAAGCTCGTCACTAGTGCTTGTTGTTATAGGTAGCATGCCCATGCTTATCTGCAACCGTTTTCATGAACGACTGGCCAACAATGGTAAAATAACGACTTTTACGGGGGTACCGCTGTTTGATGCTCTCGTGTGCAGTTTCCTTGAACCTAGAAAATCAAGACTTGGACCGTTGAAATACACGTTCAATGCTGAAAATTTCATATGCAGCTTATCTATGTCTATCTCAATTGGTTTCGGCGCAGTTCACTCTTGAAATGTGTCTCGCAGCCTGAAATTGCCAAAAAATCCATAAAAACCTTTATTTTAGCGTTCAATTCATCCAAGGTCATTGAATTCGGTGGCAATTGAGAGCCAGTATACAACTAATCTAGGCCCTATCTCGCACTGTTATTGAGATACAGCGACTTACTGGCTAAAAAATCTAAATTTTTTCAATCTTTCTCTCATTTAGCGCTCTCGTTCGGAGTGACCCCCTTCGAATTTATGGAAAAGTTTTACAGTTCCTGAAACTAGAGTCTTCCAGGCAGTGATTTGGTGATCCTAGCTTGCTTCATTTTTGACTGATCCACCCATATGACGGACAGACAGATGGACAAAATTGCGCTGACTAAGATGCGCTGAAAGCAGTAGCTGCTTTCGCACTTAAAAAAATCACGTCATGGAAGAAAGGCTTGATGTCCTTTGTCACTGGTTGTGCCTTTGGAAGTTTTGACAATGTGATAGTGCAATGAAATTAAACTAAAGTTTTATGCAACACGAATGCTTTTACAGTTGGCGCCAACTATGTCGTGCAGAAACATGAGTTTGCCAACAAAACTTGGCTTCAATACCTTATACAAGAAATTTGGGCTAATGCTCAAGAGACGCACGAAAGCCTATAGCAATTCTGGTTTAGTAGTTTAGCTGAAAATTGGGGTGTTCACGCTAAGTTAATATGCAAATACCAAATTCTCGCATAACGATAGTAGCGTGGCGCCACCTTGTGAATGATATAGATTTGTGTCGCAGCCTGAAATCGCCAAAAAATCCATAAAACCCCCATTTTAGCGTTCAAGGTCATTCAAAGTCATTGAATTTGGCGCCAATCGAGAACCAGTATACGACTTCCTATTAGTGATTAATAGTAACCTAGGCCCTATCTCGCGCCGTTACTGAGATACAGCGACTTATTGGCCAAAAATCGCAAATTTGTCCCTCTCAATTAGCGCCCTCGTTTGTGGTGACCCCCTTCGAATTTATGGAAAAGTTTTACGACTCCTGAAACTAGAGTCTTCCAGGCAGCCGACAGTGAAGATTTGGTGATCCTAGCTTGCACCGTTTTTGACTGTGACGGACAGACAGAATTGTGATGGCTAAGACGCGCTGAAAGCAGTAGCTGCTTTTGCGCATAAAAATTGGTGGGCCAAATGGAAATGAGCTTGAGTTCTATTTGCTCTTTCAAATTAATTCAAATCGATCAGCACATCGAATTGATTGGAATCGAATATTTCCAGCTCTAATGCATGCACGTGGGAGTAATTAAGTAAAGTATTTGTAAATTTACATAGTGCATACTCAAAAAAATTTCTGATGTACTTAAACTAGTGCTGATTATAGTTGATTATCAGTCTAACTAGTTTTTTCTTGATGATTTGTGGCCATAGCAGGTAAATAAGATATTTATTATAGACACACTGTGGACCATAAAACATGGCAGTTTAATTTTGGTGATAAATGAGCTAAATATTAACTCATTGGAATGAGTTTTGCGCTACTTTGACCAAAGATGTTTTCCCACACACCTGTTGTCAATTGTTTCTTGTCACCATAGATGCGTAATCTCATTACCTGCTGCAAGTGTTTTGTGAATACTTGGCATCGATTGGGCCAGTGTGCCATTTGTGACTGACATAATCGGCTAGTGTATATATGCACTTATCGCTATCAATACCAACATGCAGTGATAATCAGCGCATACATTATTTCCGTTTCCGCTTGCATGCTTTTGGACTTATTGTGTATCTTGTGCTTGCGTTGTTGAGGGTTGCGCTTGTCAACTTTACATTAAACGAATATATGATATGATGATTAATACTGATAACCTTTGATTCATCATATTAAACTTTTATTTAGTGTGATATGTCAGATACCACCCTAACACTTTATATGAAGACAGTTTAATAACTTATCTCCATAAGATTGTGTCAGTCCAAAACATTATGTTGCATATAAAAGGTGTGAATATTGACTTTTTGCCACTTCTGACAGTTAATGTGAATATGCATTTTAGATGAGTTGAATGTTGTGGACCTTGTAATCAGTCAAAAGACTTGATAAATAAAGTTGATGCCCATGTAAACTGCCATATTTTTGGATCAAAGTGTGATAATAATTAGCGTATTGTGTGCTGGTTTAACTTGCAGTTAAACTGCATTATTATTAATATGAAGCAACGTGGTACTTGTGTATAGGCTTTTCGATTTTGTATGTCAACGTGGACATTGATTTTAGTTTCTTATTTGGCATATATAAATACTATGCAGACAAGAGCTAGTTGCATAACCAGTATGGTGCAAAGCATGAACTCATCCTTCACTGCTTTTAAAGCTCACTTTGCTGGATCTTCAGTTCTTCCATAAAGGTTTTGGGGCATCAAGGTAAGTGTACTTATTTGCATAGTGGCGTCATGGTAAGATGGGCAACTGCCCCCCTCTCTTCTAAATGCTAGTGTGTTCAAAAACTTTTGTTTGTCAGAAAATTTACATTTAAACTACAAAATTTTTGGGCCGAGAATCTCTTATTTTGGGGAATTTAGGGGAAAATTGAAATTTTGGGCACCCGTATCTCCTGTGTCAGAAATTTTCAGATGTCTGTCGGAAAATTGCAACTTTTGCCTCCAACTTTTTTTTAACCCACGACGCCACTGAATGTGAATCGTGTGTAGCTTTGTGGGCTCGAGGGCCCAGGTCATGGCAGTGTTTGCAGCAGCAGCAAATGTGAAATCGTCGTATGATATCCTGCTGTCGTTCTTTCCTGAAAGTGTCGCCATCCACGAACAGTCGATTCCTGGTCACTGTGCTTTTGAGGGTGATAAGCAAGCTGATATGCTTCCATTTTTTTCACAGACGCCACCACTGATTGACTTCAGTATTGCTAAATATGGTGGTTCGGCACTACTGTGATCATAGTGGATGAATGAGACAGCCACAGGCAGTCTAACAGTACCTCAGGCCATGTATGTGAATGGAAACAAAGAAAATGTCCTGAAGCCTGCAGAAAAGACATTACTATCACTACTGTGCCCGGGAAAACAGTACACACATCTAATCTGGCCTGGTATCGAAGTTATCCGCGAGCAAGATAGCCTTTCTGCTATATGTCAGATGCACCAAGCTGACGAGATGATAACATAATGTCGTGGCAGAATACACATCACTAGAAGATGCATACAGACATCATTTTGATGAGCATGATCTCATTAACTTCTCTCATCAACTTCTTATTTGAGAAACCTGCATAGCAGTCACTTTCCTGAGGGATGCTGGCTTTTTTGAGGCCAGTCACACATGATCTTTGCTTTTGAGTGCCAGAAGAAAACAGCAACCAACATATGGATTATATCTCATCTAAACTGTTCTGAGACCAGCCTCTGAACGGAAACACAAATATGCATCAATATCCTTTGTCTTTGAATAGACTCAGGTTGAAATGGTATACAAATAGCGACTGGCATCGAGGTCATCATTGAAAATTTTTTACCCGAATTTTGTAAAATGTTGCCGTCGATCTTCTACTTACGAACTTTGGGTCAAAAAATTTTAATGATGTTTGATATTTGTTTTGATCACTGTTTGTTTTGTTATACCTTAAAACCAGACAATTCTACCAGTCAGCAAGTAAACAATTACATAAAAAGCTGTGACTTCATTGTTGCACAGACAACAGTGCGTATTTTTTAATGTCACTGGAAATGTATTTAAACTTAGTATAGTTTAATATTAGTATGAAAATTAGTAGAAAATTTTTTTCAGAAGAGAAGTTTCTGCATACTGTATGTGTGTTTATTCTGAATATAGTGATTTTTAAAAATTTATATTTTACAAGGTAGTGTAGTCACACAGTTAAGATGTGGTGGGATATTCATTAATCACTTTATTGCAAATTGTCCACAGAGTGTGCCAGTAAACGAATTTTGAAGGTTAAGGTTAATATTCTAATGAAGATGTGGACAATGACATAGTGAAGTTTTTTTGTGTCACGCTGACACACTGTATACACTGTGTCTCAAAAAAACATCCCCAACATTTTCGACCGTAACTTGAAAACCAATCATCAGATTTTGATAATTTTTGGTACGAATATTCCTGACACAACTTGCCATCAAATGACCATTCAGTTTTTCACCTCGCCCGATGTTTGTTTCTGCACTACCTATGGAAAACATGACCAGCAAAATATCACTTTTATCCAATGCGATATGATTGCTTAATTAACATAACACATGAAAACATATTTTGTTCACATTTTTGACACTTTGACTGACATTTCATCCAGTTGTCCATTTTTCAACTGCCTGTAGTAAAATTGCTTGAAGTGTTGGCCCACTATGCAAACACAGACAAGGAGACGCTTTCTCCATTCATCGACAGCAGTATCGATAATGTTCTGCTCCAGACCAATCCAGCCTGTACCAGTCGCTTCTTGACTCCACAAACATTCTTAAACTTCATCTGATAGACACACTGCTGCATGACAGTCAAGCCTTGTAATAGACCGGCCCACAGATCGGGATAGATGGAATTTATTGATGTTATTTCATTCATTTTAACATGTATTATGCTTGGTCTGCTTTCCCCAGGTAGTGCAAAAGTAGACGTTGGGTGAAGTGGAAAGTAAAAGACTTATTTAATAGCCAGTTGTGTGAGAAATATTTCTGCCAAAAATTATTAAAATCTGCTAATCATTCTTCAAGTAACAATCGATAATGTCTGGGATGTTTTTCAGGTTTTCTGTTTGTTTCAACACATATTTCACTTGATCTGCTTTCTCTAGGTAGTGCAGAAGCATACGTTTGTTGAGATGGGAAACTGAACGGTCATTTGATGGCAAGTTGTGTCAGGAATATTCGTAGCAAAAATTATCAAAATCTGTTAATTGGTTTTCAAGTTACAGTCAAAAACGTTGGGGATGTTTTTTTGAGACACAGTGTATTTCTCACATAAGATATACTGAGGAACATAAAGACGTTACCAACGGTCCAGTAATAATGGGTGTGATGAAAGCAAAGGAAGATTTGGGCATGTTGGTCGGACAGAGCTGTGGAATTGACTACAATTTGAAAGGATTCTCGATATTGGTAGCAGTGAAGTATAGGAATATCGGTGCATTATTGCAGCCATTGATCATGCACTCGTGCAGTGGCATCAAGACCCAGAATATGATACGTTGACTAATATACTGATGAAGTAAAAATTATGATTTTTATACTGAGTACTGACCACGTTCATTTTTACCGGTGTATCAACCATTTTAGTTGCACAGAGCCCCATTATTGTGTATTGTTTGCAATAGTTATCACCTGTGCCGAAAAAAAGAGCTTGTGACTTGTCTGTCGACTGGATTACTGAAAAAGTTGTGAACTGATTATAGTGCATTTTCTATAGGGTCTGTGCATGGTACAAGGAAGAACTGATTACAGGTAATTTTGGGTGGCAATCCAAATTTTTACCTTTCGGACTGATTTTGAAGATAGCTGGATTTGCTTATGGGTTTTTTCTTAATTCAGTTATTGTTATTTTATTTTTTTTCAGTTTTTCTGATCTTAGGCTTTTACAGGGCTCTTGCGGGTCCTTGAAAGTCCTTAAAAGTCCTTGAATCTGTGTCTGAAGGTCCTTGAAAGTGCTTGAATTTGATTTTCTAAAATGCCGTGACTGGACAAGTAAATAGTAACTGACATTGACATTGTGCTATTGACAGTCTAAGTCTATCTATAGAAATTGGATTGAATGACAACTATTGATGCATTTGGTAATTTTTTCCGATAATTCCAATTTTTGATTAATGCTTGAAGGTGTTAATTGTTGAATGTAAACTGAACCTGTTTATATGTCCTTATAAAAGTGCCCGTTTGATTTAATTCAGTTCTTCTCCTCTATATCCTTTGTATGGTCCTTGAAAAGTCCTTGAATTTGATTTTGACAAATGGGCAAGAATCATGCTTCTAGCTTACCTCTAGCCATCCGTTTCACTTCTATTTCAGTTTCGTTCATTTCATTTGCATATAAATAAAACATTTGCAGTTGTTTTATTTTATGGGATACAGTATACTGACATCTTGCTTGTCAGTTACCCGTTGCAAATCATTTATCATTTTGTATCATATTTCTGGATCATTTTGCAGAATTCTTTATATTAGGGAATAGCATGCAAAGTGACAATTCGCATTGTATCTATGCAAGGTATGCACAAATTTTGTCCCAATTTTATGGAGCGTGAATAAGCAACTACTGAGATTTTGTTAGTGATCTGTTTTGGGATTTGGATCCAAGATTCCTTGATTCTGATCGGCTTGCATGTGAGCGGCTGCAGCAGCTGTATTGAGTTCTTTGTATTTGCCAGGTGACAACATAAGTTTCTGATGTAGTTTTTCTAGTTATTATTATTATTAGGCAAAATAGCTTTAGTGCAAGCAATTTCACTTATAGCTACCCATTTCTGCATAGCATGGTCTGTCATCTGTCTGACCCTTTGCCTGTCTGACTGTCAGCTGTCACATTCATGCATCGTGCTTTAACCGTTTGTCGGATTTGGATGCCATTTGGCAGGTACGCTTGACGATCCAATGACATTGTGTTAGATGGGGTCCATGACCTGCAGCGGAAGTGGATATTCGGGGGTTAATTAAACCCCCAGCCAAACTTGCAATTGACTACTATGACTTACCAGGGGGCGGGCTGCTTAGCACTGATGCCGTTAACAAGTGTATAAACTAATCTTTTGTACATTTATATTTGCTGTTTTATTACTAAAATACTGTTTTCCTACTGGTGATCAGTTACAAAGATATTGCATTTCAGATTTTTTCTTACAGTAGCCAAACCGCTTACAACTGTTACTTACTACCTAATGGCGTGACTGAACAAACAAGACGACACGCGTCAGACATGACGTCACCGCTGGCCTGCATTGCTGACAATACTGAACAAAATTCCTTTTATATCCACAAAATGGCCATATAAATAAACTACTTTTGCACACATCACCCGCTTAATATAGGCCCGGAAAACACTGCAATAGGCCTAATGCTAATCGTATTATTGCAGTTAGCCTATTGGACTGATGCATAGAATGTCCGACA